>Ga0206125_10000068_pt1 | contig 135915 bp, 127 predicted proteins | sample Helgoland_Spring_4_FD_148598 | JGI IMG/M metagenome (GOLD analysis project Ga0206125, IMG submission 148598) | Pelagic subsurface seawater microbial communities from Kabeltonne, Helgoland, North Sea - Helgoland_Spring_Bloom_20160331_1 | ecosystem: Environmental > Aquatic > Marine > Epipelagic...
AAGCCACGTCTGCTTTGTTAAGACGGGTCTCAATTACCGCGAACTCAAACCCGCCAAAGGCCTTGGCAATACGCCCATCTACTAGGCTACGGTGTGCAACGCGACCTTCATTGCTGTCAAACCGGGGATCTACAAGCAGATCATCTAAGTGCATCCCGGTTAAACACAGCCGATGCCATTCAGCTTCATTTTGGATCGACAATACAAACTCAACGCCGTCAGCACTGGCAAAAACACCATAAGGGCATATACCCGGGTGCGCCAAACCGATCCGCTGAGGCGCGGCATTTGCATACCTGTCCAGCAAATAGGGCACTGCCATCCACTGCGCAACTGCATCAAACAGGGCCACATCAATGGCCTCCCCCCGGCCGCTCAAATTCCTGGCCAACACAGCTTCCAGAACGGCCTCATAGGCAAACATACCGGTCGCCAGATCCACTAAGGAAACCCCAACTCGTCCTGCGGCGTGCGGAGATCCTGTGATATCAGCCAAACCAGATTCCGCCTGCATCAAAAGATCATATGCTTTGCGATCTGCGCCGGGTCCACTAGGGTGAAAGCCAGAAATCGAAACCGAGATTAGCTGCGGAAGATCGCGGTGCAATCGAGCCAGGTCGATACCCAATTTAATCAGCGCACCGGGTTTTAGATTTTGCACAAATACATCACAACGCATGATCAAACGAATAAGCAAATCCTTGTCGGCAGCCTCCCGCAAATCTAAAACTACCGATTTTTTACCGGCATTCAACCAGACAAAATAAGCACTCTGACCGGCCACTGCTGAATCATAAAATCGCGCAAAATCTCCTTCAGGCCGCTCTATCTTGAATACCTGAGCACCAGCTAAAGCTAACCTTGAAGTGCATAACGGCGCCGCTACGGCTTGTTCTAGAGAAACCACGTTGAGTCCCTTGAGTGGATCCAATTGAAAACCCCTCTTGTGTGTCAAAAAACCGGCAACCCATGCTTGCTCTTAAAAGGCGCAATCAATTCAGCAAAAAAAAGGAGGCCCCACAGGCCCCCTTTTCAACTGCCCATCGCCTAGGATCAACCTGCCGCGTTGTAACCCATGATGGCCTTAGTTTCGAGAAACTCATCAAGTCCGTGTGCACCCCATTCACGGCCGTTACCTGACTGTTTATAGCCACCAAAAGGCGCGTTGTTGTCCACAGATGCCCCATTTAAATGCACGTTTCCTGTCCGAATCTGGCGCGCCATACGCTTTGCTCGCTCAGGATCTGCAGATGAAATATAGCCACTGAGTCCATAGGGTGTATCGTTGGCAATTCTTACAGCATCGTCATCGTCAAGGTAACCAATCAATGATAGCACCGGACCAAAAATCTCTTCCTGGGCGATGCTCATATCGTTGGTGACATGCGAAAACACGGTGGGTTTAACATAGTAGCCGGCGTTGAGGCCGTCGGGGCGACCAGTGCCACCCGTTTCTAACGTTGCTCCCTCGTCAATGCCTTTTTGAATCAACGCTTGAATTTTATCAAACTGAACCTCAGAAACGACTGGGCCAATGGTTGTACCTTCCGCTGCCGGATCACCCACCTTAACTTTTTCCGCCGCCGCCTTCGCAATTGCAGCCGCTTCATCCATCCGCGCCGTCGGCACCAGCATACGTGTCGGTGCATTACAGGATTGGCCTGAGTTCATGCACATGCCAAAGACATCACGGGAAATAGATTTGGCAAAATCTGCGTCGTCTAAAATAATATTGGCTGACTTACCACCAAGTTCTTGAGCAACGCGCTTCACCGTTGATGCCGCATTTTTCGCCACCTCAATGCCGGCACGCGTGGATCCCGTAAAGGAAACCATGTCAACACTCGGATGCGAAGACATCCGCGCGCCAACATTGGGTCCGTCGCCGTTAATCAAGTTAAAAACACCCGGTGGAACGCCAGCTGCGTCCAGCACTTCTGCAAAAAGGATTGCGTTAAACGGAGAGACTTCGGAAGGCTTGAGGACCATCGTACATCCAGCAGCCAGCGCTGGAGCCACTTTGCAGGCAATCTGATTGATCGGCCAGTTCCAAGGAGTGATTAACGCGCAGACGCCTGCTGGCTCGCGAATGATATGTGAAGTCCCAAGATCTTCCTCAAATGCAAAATCCTTTAATACCTGCAAAGTGGTCATAAAATGACCAATACCCGATGGCGCCTGAGCCGCATTTGCAAGGCCCAGTGGCGCGCCCATTTCCTGACTGATCGTCGCGGCCACATCACCCATGCGCTCGCTGTATTTCGCAATGATGGCCTCTAGAAGCGCAATACGCTCTTCGCGGCTGGTCTGGGAATAGGTTTCAAAAGCCGCTGCTGCTGCCGCAACCGCTCGGTTCACGTCCTCCTCGCCACCCATAGCAATTTTGCCAATAGGCAACTCGGTCGCTGGATTAATGACGTCCAGCGTCTGTGTTGTTGAAGGATCAACCCATTCACCATTAATGTAAAATTTGAGTTCGTTACTCACGTTTATAAGTCCTCGCTTGCCTAATGAAAAAACTGTAATCCGTACCAGCCCTTAGAATAACTGGATGTGTGGCATTTACAAACAGGTAGCGTAAAACTGGGCCTACTCATCTTGCAACCGTTGCGGCAGAATATGCCACACTGTTAACCATCTTCCACTGGAGCACCATGAAAGGCACCGTACACTACGAGCTGCGCGGCAATATCGCGCTGATGACCATTGACAACCCCCCGGTCAATCCGCTGTCCTCTGGCGTTCGCCAAGGATTGAGCGACGGTTTAGATAAAGCAATGGCTGATGCGCAAGTTGAGGCCATCGTCTTGACTGGAGCTGGCCGGGCCTTTATCGCCGGCGCCGATATCTCAGAATTCGGCGGTGCTGCCAAGGGACCCAGTCTTCACGATTGCCTTCAGGCCATGGACAACAGCGTTAAACCCATCGTCGCTGCCATAAATGGCACCGCTTTTGGCGGTGGATTGGAAGTCGCTCTTTGCTGTCATTACCGAGTCATTGCGCCAAGTGCACCCGTCGGTCTGCCTGAGGTCAAACTCGGTTTGCTGCCCGGCGCTGGGGGCACACAGCGCCTGCCACGATTGATCGGCGCCGAAAAAGCCCTTGAATTCATTCTTTCCGGCGATCCAATCCCCGGTCCGGCTGCACATACCATGGGTATCGCGGACGCTGTAGCCGACGGCGACGTCGTCACCAGCGCAATCTCCTTCGCACAGGATCTGATTGCTCGGGGCGCCCCTATCAGGCGCATACGTGACGAACAGACTTTGTTAGAGGCGGACCGCGGACGAACGGATTTATTTGAAAATGCCCGCAAAACCTCTGCCCGAAAAATGCGCAAACGATTCGCGCCAGAAATGATCATTCAGTGCGTGGAAGCAGCGGTGAATTTGGGCGACTTTGACGCCGGCATGGCCGTAGAGGCCAAATGCTTTGCGCAGTGCCTGCGGCACCCCCAGCGCGAAGCCCTAATCCATATGTTTTTCGCTGAACGAGAAGTTGCCAAAATTCCTGATGTGCCCCGAGACACGGCTACCACCGAAATCAATCAGGCAGGTGTGATCGGATGCGGCACGATGGGCGGCGGGATCACGATGTCTTTTCTAAATGTTGGTATACCCGTCACCGTTTTGGAGCTGGACCAAACGGCACTGGATCGAGGCATGGGTGTGATCAAGCGAAACTATGACATCCAGGTGCAGCGCGGGCGCATGACTGCAGGTCAAGTTGATGAGCGAATGGGCCTGCTACGCGGGACCACCCAATTCGAGGATTTAGGTAAAGCCGATGTCATCATCGAGGCTATCTACGAAAATATCGATGTCAAAGTCGATACCTTCAAAAAAATGGAGGCTGTCGGAAAACCAGGCGCAATCCTTGCGTCGAACACCTCCGGCCTTGATATAGACAAAATGGCCCAGGCCACCACGCGGCCTGAATCGGTTATCGGCCTGCACTTTTTCAGCCCAGCTAATGTCATGCGTCTACTTGAGGTTGTTCGTGGTACCCAGACCAGTAAAGAGACCATCGCAACAGCGATGAAGTTAGGCAAGCAGCTGAAAAAAATTGCGGTATTATCCGGCAATGCGCCCGGCTTTATCGGCAACCGTATGCTGGCCGGGTATACCCGCCAGGCCGGCGAAATCATCTTGCAGGGCGCCACACCTTATCAGGTTGACAACGCATTACTGGCCTTCGGCATGCCCATGGGGCCCTTTCAAATGAACGATCTGGTTGGTTTAGATTTAGGCTGGCGCGCTCGAAAGTTGGCGGGCATGAAGCCAGAAGATGTACCCATCACCGCAAGAGTGGCCGACAAGCTCTGTGAACTTGAGCGTTTTGGTCAAAAGACCAATCGCGGATTTTATGTCTATCCGGAGGGCAGCCGTGCAGGCCGCGCCGACCCTGAAGTTGTGAATATTGTTGAGCAAACGTCTGCTGAACTTGGCATTACGCGCCAAGACATCGATGACGAAGAAGTACTCAAACGATGTCTTTACCCGCTCATCAATGAGGGCGCACGCATTCTCGAAGACGGCATTGCAATACGGCCTTGTGATATCGATATTGTTTATATCAACGGTTACGGTTTTCCCGAAGTAACCGGCGGACCCATGTTTTGGGCGGACCAAATAGGCCTGGATAATATCCTCACCGACATCAAGGCTTTTCAGGCGCAATATGGCGGCGATATTTGGCAACCCGCACCGCTATTGGAGCGTTTAGTCGAACAAGGTAAATCCTTCGCTAGCTTGCAAAGCTAACGGCAGGTTGACGCCGTCTTGATCAGCAGCACGCTACCGGCACGCAGTCCTAGCGTGCTGCTGTTGCCATTGGCAGCCAGCCTGTTTTTTTTATCGTCATTAGCGACCGCACATGGGGTAGCCGATGCAGATGCGGGCTTTTTGCAACAACAGACAGGGTTTCAATTCTGGCCCTATTTCTACCTTGGCGCTAAACACATGGTCACAGGGTACGACCACCTGTTGTTCCTTACTGGCGTCATTTTCTTATTGTACGCACTGCGTGACGTAGTCGTTTACGCCACCCTTTTTGCAGTCGGACACAGCCTCACATTATTGGCCGGCGTGTGGTTCGAAATTCCGGCTAACCCCTATCTGATTGACGCCATCATCGGTCTAACCGTCGTTTATAAAGCCTTTGAAAACCTTGGCGGCTTTTCATCTATGGGGATCAATATCAATACTAAATTTGCCGTTTGGGTGTTTGGTTTAGTACACGGCTTTGGACTGGCAACCAAGCTGCAGGCGCTATCCTTATCCCAGGAGGGTTTATTAGGTAATCTTATCGCTTTCAATTTAGGCGTTGAAGCCGGTCAATTGATCGCATTGATGGGGATTGGCACGTTAACATTATGCTGGCGTCACGTTGCCCAATTTGAATCGCAGGCATGGGTCATCAATACACTGCTGATGACCGGCGGATTTATACTCACCGGTCATCAATTAGCGGGCTACTATTTGCACGGCGGCTAAATCAACTGAGCAACCACCCGCCATCAACATCAATTGTTGTACCGGTCACAAAATTGTTTTGCACCACAAATAATATTCCCTGTGCCACCTCATGCGCGGTCCCCGGCCTCGGGATGAGATGGTTTGCCGTAAAACCACCCAATACTTTGTCGCGTTGCTGGACATCAGGACCAAACATGGGCGTAGAGATGATACCGGGAGAGACCACGTTGATTCGCAGTGGCGCTAATTCAACCGCCACTGCTCTGACGAACTGCTCCACGGCCCCTCCAACACTGGCCAGCGCAGTTTGGCCGGCGCGAGCCCGGCGCGCGGGCGACCCACTGACTAGCACCATACATCCGCCTTCTCGAAGATGAGCAGCGCCCAGATGAACACAATTGGTATAACCCCAAAGTTTGTCGAAGGAACCCTGATAAGCATCCAGATCCATTTGTAAGAAAGGACCCGAAGCGCGCTCTCCGCCTGTCGCCGCACTGATCAAAATATCAAACGGTGCCTGCGCGGCAAATAGTGCTGTTAATGCCGCCCGATCACGAACGTCACAAGCTGCCAGTGTGAGGCCGTCGGTTTCTTCGCCTTTGCTGGGATTTCGACTCACCGCAATAACCTCGGCGCCGGCGTCTCTAAGTTGAATCGACGCCGCCAATCCGATCCCAGACGTGCCACCAAAGACCAGCGCTTTTTTTCCTCGCAACTCCATAACAACTCTCTTAGCTTTAAAACCCCATTTGATCAGACTCACCGTGGACATGTCATCTTCTTCTGCGCCTCGGTACAATGACCACCGCATCCCCGCAGGACCAAAACATGTATCCAACTGCCCCCCTTTACGAATCGCTAGCACGTCTTCAAAGCCGAAGGTCAGTGAAAGCCATGCATCTTCAAGAGCCAGCACCGTCAAACACTGACTTAGAACAGATTTTACAAACCGCGATCCGCGTCCCCGATCACGGTAAACTGGGTCCTTGGCGATTTATTCGTTTTACCGGTCAGTCTAGAGCCGCTTTTGGAGAGCTATTGGCGCAACGCTATGGTGAACTGAATCCCGACGCATCGGCTCAAAACAAAACTTTTGAACGCAACAGATTGCTCCGCGCGCCTGCCGTAATAGCGGTCATCGCGCACATCAAAGCGCCCCACAAAATCCCCCAGTGGGAACAGCAACTTTCTGTCGGTGCTGCTTGCCAGAACATGTTGGTGGCGGCCTGTCTGCTAGGCTATGGCGCACAGTGGCTAACCGAATGGTATGCCTATGACCACGTCATCGATCAGGCGCTAGGGCTAGCTGACAACGAACGAGTCGCAGGCTACATCTACATTGGTGCCGCAGAAACTCAGCCTCCAGAGCGTGTACGGCCAAAATTAGAAGACGTATTATCTGACTGGCAACTGCCGTAGAATTCAACAAATTCAAACATTCATTGAGGATATAAGTATGCATGACGTAGTAATAGTCGACGCGGCTCGCTCTCCGGTAGGAAAGAAAAACGGCGGCCTGGGAGGCGCGCATCCAACCGATGTACTCGGGACGGTGATGATGCAACTCTTAAAACGCAATGATTTAGCCTCAAACGCTGTTGATCAAGTTGTTGGAGGGGTCATCAACAAAGTCGCCGCACAAGGCATGAATGTCACACGTACCGCTTGGCTGGCGCATGGCGGGGCTGAGACAACGCCCTGTATCACCATCGATTCACAATGTGGATCGTCTCAGCAATCTACCACTTTGGCACATAGTATCTTGGCCGCGGGACACGCCGAGGTCGTCATGGCCGTGGGCGTCGAGAATATGACGCGCCTACCCATCGGTTCAGACGCCGTTGGTCGAGAGGCCAAAATGGGTAAACCTATTTCCAAAAGCTATTTTGAAAATCACGAATTCATCAGTCAATTTGAAGGCGCTGAACGTATTGCAGAGAAATATCAGGTCACTCGCCAAGATGCTGACGCCTTTGGACTACAATCACAACAACGCGCAAAAAGAGCCATCGATGCGGGACTATTTGACAGTCAAATTATTCCTATGGATGCTCCGATCATGGATGAGACCTTCCAAAAAACAGGTCAGACCACAACCATCAGTCGAGACGAAGTACCACGTGAAACCAGTCTCGAGGCGCTGGCGGGGCTGAAGCCCGTTGCTCGCGAAGATGGCATTCATACCGCCGGCACCTCTTCGCAAATTGCTGACGGAGCTGCGGCTGTATTGATGATGACAGCAGCCAAAGCAGAAGCGCTCGGGCTGAAGCCTTTAGCCACAATCAAGGCCTCGACGCTGGTAGGCTGTGATCCCGTACTGATGCTGGAAGGACCTATCCCGGCCACTGAAAAATTGCTCCAGATGTCGGAGTTGTCCATTGACGATATCGACGTGTTTGAAATCAACGAAGCGTTTGCATCCGTAGTGCTCTCGTGGGCCAAAACGGTGGGAGCTGATATGGCCAAGGTGAATCCAAACGGCGGGGCGATATCTTTAGGCCATCCATTGGGGGCGACCGGCTGTTTTCTGATCACCAAAGCGGTGCACGAATTGGTCCGCACCGATGGGCGCTATGGCATTATTTCAATGTGCTGCGGCGGAGGTCTCGGCACCGGGACGCTGATAGAACGAGTCGCATAACCTGAATTTTATCGCCGCTGTGCAAGTCAGCTTGTCAAGGCTGGCTTGCACACCCAAGCGGTGCATCGCCTGTAACGCCCAAATCCATTATCTCTAGATATAATCATCGCGCTGACTTGTTTTCAGAATTGGCGTTTGTATTCACCGGCGCGAGAGTATGTGATCGACTCTTTGAAGTAACCTGAAGTTTGTAACCGCACGGTCACGGTTTCCTGTGACCGATTTTCCCAGAACCAACCATGAATACCCGCAAAAGGCGCCACGTAAGTGCCATGCTGTGCAGAGGAGCGACCGATCATAAGGCTTACAGCATCCTCTGGATCCGACCCCGCTTGTTCACTGTGGAAGTCAAATACCACCTCGCCTTCAGCCTGCCAGCCGAAAATAATCGCCTGACCCTGTGCCAATAGGTATTTATATTCGATTGACTCAAACGGCCCCAATGGAAACTCAATGGTATCGCTGCGGTATTCATTGGATTCTTGCGACAAGGCGCTCAGCGCATCAGTGGACATACCTTGAATGCCCAAACGCGCACCAATACCTGTCGGGTCGTACCCGTACTCAGCCGGCAGTACAAAGCTGGCCAATACCAAAACCGCCGCCACGGTGCTGATGGTTAAGGCAAGCCTAATCCTACGAGGAGCGCCTGACATAATGGCTAAGGGGTAACCGTTGGCTGGTTTTGAATGTATCGATTATGGCACGCTAAACAAGCACTATAAAGATTCGCTCCAGCCTGAAACAACGCGTCAGCGTCTTTTGCCTGAGCCGCCTCGCGCGCCGACAGGGCCGCAGCGGTGACCCCGGCCGCATAGTCCTTCCAGTCTGGTTCATCAACAAGATAGCCAGGCATAACCATTAAATTACCACCTTCGGCAACCACCGTGGCCGCATCACGCACACGATCCCAGCCTGCTTGATCAACAGGTTGTAAATCTTCCTCCCCGTCAACCGTCAGCACATACCCTGCATTGTCCCACAAGACGTCCGCAGCAGGCTCTAAATACCAAGTCATAAATTCGAAGGTGGTTGAGGTCACCTGAGTTTGCGCAATCGTCGATTCAACAGTCTTTTCGCATCCGGCCATGCCTGCAAATACAAACGCAACGGCCAAGCCTCTGCGCCAGGCTGATATAATATTCTGCATAACTACTCCAATTGTTTGCGGCAAGCCGAACGCGATTGAGCTTAGCATATTCAGGCGAATTCAGCCGATCAGACGAAGCCAACGTTTGAAGATACCGGCAACCGTCGGCGTAAACCGAGTGCGCGTGTAGGCATCCGCCAAGCGTTTCAAATATTCTGATCTTGTCGGATAAGAAAATAGTGTTTTACCTGCTGCGCTCAAACCCACCCCCTGGCTCATCAGTAAACACAGCGGAGCTATCTGTTCTCCTGCATCGTGGCCTACTAATGTCGCGCCTAAAATTTTGTCTGTGCCTTTTTGCAGATAAACGCGCGCAAATCCAGCGCCATCTATTGCCGCGCGTCCTCGGTCCAATTCGGCAAAATCAAATTCATGGACATCATAAACAAGGCCCTTACGTTTCAATTCCGCGGCATTATCTCCAACAGAGGCGACCTCAGGTTTCGTATAGGTGCAGTGGGGCACAATGAGGCGGTCAACCCTCGCCGTTGGCGCAAATAAGGCGTTTTGCACCACAGCGCGTGCTTGTGCATCGGCATGGTGGGTAAACTGTTGCACCGAGGTACAGTCTCCAGCCGCATAAATGGTTTTATTGGTCGTGCGCAGCTTCGCATCGGTAACTATCAATCCGCGAGGAGTCAGGCCTACACCCACCGCGCCTAGGTTCAGCGATTCTGTATTCGCGCGGCGCCCCATTGACACCAGTATTTTTTCGGCGGTGTGGACGGCAACTCCGGCTGAAACTTCAAATCCGGCGGCCACAACCCGGACCCGTTCAACACCACTACCTAGATGCAACTTAACGCCTGCAGCAGCCAAGGCCAACTGCACCGCTTGACTGGCATCACCGTCTTCCAGTGGTAACACGCGATCGGCCAGCTCAAATAAGTGCACCTGCACACCAAGACGAGCAAAGACTAACGCCAGTTCACAGCCAATCGCTCCGGCACCTAAGATAGCAAGGCTGGCAGGGGCTTGAGTCAAATCAAACACAGTCTCGTTGGTCAGCGGATGCGCTTCTCGCAAGCCAGGAATCGCCGGTACATCAGCTCGAGCACCGGTGCAAATAACTGTTCGACGGGCATGCAATACAGCGTTACCAACGCATAGATTACCTGTCGTGTTGAAAGACGCCTCCCCCATAAATACATCCACCCCGGCATCACGGTAACGGTCAACAGAATCATGTGGCGCAATACCCGCGCGCACTTCACGCAGCCAACTAAAAGCGTCAGAGAAATCTCCGCCGGGGAACGTTGAGGTATATTCCAGCAGCGCTTTACTGGGGATGCATCCCACGTTCAAACAGTCCCCGCCCATCCGGTGTCGTTCGACAAGAGCCACCTTCGCACCGAGACCCGCAGCGCTGATGGCGGTGATTAATCCGGCTGGACCGGCTCCGATGACTACCAGATGGTAACGACCTTGAGGCTTTGGATTTTGATACTGATCCGGGCTCACGGCAGCGGCCGTTATTGCGTCGAATTGATCCCCAGGGTAATTCATACAGCGGCCTCGTCTAATTTTTCACGCAACGCCCGCGTTGCAATTCTAGATATCACCACCGTCAATATCAGGGTAGCTAGCAGTCCAACATATAAGAGGGTATTGCCGATTGGCGAGGACCCAACGTCGCCTGCGAGTAAACTGGCCAAATCCGAGGCAATAGACCCCAAATAAACATAGAGCAGGGTCGCCGGCATCATGCCAATCCACGACAGCCCAACAAATGTCCAAAACGGCACCGCCGTTAAACTTAAGCCGTAATTCAACAAATTAAATGGAAACAGTGGCGACAATCGGGTCAAAAAAACAATCATCGCTCCCCGTTCTGCCACTGCCTTATCTAACGCCGCAAATCGTGGCATTTCCAGCAATTTTTGCGCGACCCATTCGCGGGCGAAAAATCGTCCCACTAAAAACGCACACGCAGCGCCCGCCACACTCGAAAAGGAGACGACGGCAAATCCGTAACCCAACCCAAACAAAAATCCCGCCCCTAGGGTGAGAAGACTGCCTGGCAGCAACAAAACAGTAGCGCCTATATAAATGCCTGCAAACACCACCCATGAGACCTCAGGGTGGTTTTGTATCCATGTAAATAGGCTATTGAGCCACTCAAGTAAGGGCAAAAAATAAGCCGTCACTATCAGTATCAGTAGCATGAATAGAAAGATTGCGGGCTTTTTCATCACAGAGCCTGCGCCATTTCTCGCAGCACAAACTTTTGCACTTTCCCGGTGGAGGTTGTAGGCAACTTCACAAATGCGACATATTTAGGCACCTTAAATTTCGCCAAATGTTCTCGGCAATAGTCCCTGATTTCGGCCTCACTCAGGGTTTCATCGGGCCGTAGGGTAACAAATGCACAGGGCGTTTCGCCCCATTTGGCGTCCGTTTTGGCCACCACAGCCGCTTCTAAGACGGCCGGATGCCTGTAGAGCAAGTCTTCTATTTCAATGCTCGAGATATTTTCTCCACCAGAGATAATGATGTCTTTTGACCGGTCTTTGATTTGAATGTACCCATCTGCATGCCAAACCGCTAAATCGCCAGAATGAAACCAGCCGCCAGCAAAAGATTCAGCTGTTGCAGCCGGGTTTTTCAGATACCCCTTCATGACGTTATTGCCCCGCATCATGACCTCGCCTAACGTCTCTCCATCTTGCGGGACAGGAATCATCGTTTCTGGGTCTGCCACCATTAAGCCTTCAAGCATTGGCCCGCCCACGCCCTGTCGAGACTTCAGCCGTGCTTGCTCATCTATGCCCAAATGATCCCACAACTCGCCTTGCCAAGCGCATAACGTAACTGGTCCATAGGTCTCCGTTAGACCATAAACGTGCGTCACTTCGACACCCAGACTCTGCATTCCAGCAAGAATGGCAGGCGGCGGCGCAGCTCCAGCGGTCATCACTCGCACCTCATGCTGAATTAATTGTTTCAAATTCCCAGAGGCGCTGAGCAGGGTATTCAACACCACCGGAGCGCCGCAGAAATGGGTAACATGATGCTTCGAAATTGCCTCGAATACAGCCTTTGGGCGGACCTGGCGTAAACAAATACTGGTGCCCGCATTGACCGCCAGGGTCCAAGGGAAACACCAGCCATTACAATGGAACATGGGCAGGGTCCAAAGATAGACCGGGTGATCACCCATATTCCAGGTCAGTGCGTTGGATACGGCGTTGAGGTAGGCCCCGCGATGGTGAGAAACCACTCCTTTGGGATTCCCAGTGGTCCCCGACGTGTAGCTCAACGCAATAGCATCCCACTCATCAACGGGCAAAAAAGCCAGCGCGTCGTAAGGCATCCCGATCTGATCAGCCTCGCCCTGCCCCTCTGCAATTAGGGTATCCCATGTATCGCTACTGACGAGACTCCCGTCAGCCAACTGCAGATCGTCAATGCTAATCACCTGCAGCGCATCGGCCGGCACCTGTTTGAGTGCAGCCGCCGCGAGTTCACCAAATTCTTTGTCGACCACGAACATTTTCGCTTCACCATGATCCAAACTGAACGCTATCGTTGTTGGGTCTAGGCGAATGTTGATAGCGTTCAGGACGCCACCGCACATGGGCACGGCAAAATGCGCTTCAAACATTTCCGGTATGTTTGCACTGAGAATTGCCACCGTATCCCCTCGCTGGATACCGCGTGCCTTAAGAGCACAGGCGACGGCGACAGATCGATGCCAGACTTCCCGCCAGGTCAACGTTCTATCACCATGAACCAGCGCAATCTTTTGCGGATAGATTTGCGCCGCGCGGCGCAGAAAAGATACCGGCGACAGTACGGTGAAATTCGCTTCATTCTGATCTAACGACTCGTCAAATATACCCACAAAACCTCCTTGAGAAATATTTTGATTTGAATCAGACACGTGGCAACAGTTGCCGGTCACTCACACTGGCATGCCGCGCGGCAGATGTCTCAACCGCCTTGCGGGTGGTTAGATCCATACGCACCGCCACGGCTTCCGCCGAAACACACAGAGTCCCTCTATCAAGATCAAAGATCATATGAGCAAAGTTGTACACTTTGGCGCCAAAGTGCAGCAGTCCGGACTGAATCGAATAGCGTGCACCTAAAATCAAGGGCTGATGATAGCGAATCCGAAATTCTAGCACAGCACCGCCCTCGGGCGTCTCCTGAGTAAAGCTACCCGCCAGCAATTTGCCCCATAAATGGGGCATCCCATCTGAGATCACTCCCATATAATGGTGTATTTTAAGTGCGCCCCGTGCATGGCACAGCTCGTTCCCGACAACACCAAGGCCCACACATTCGAATCCACAGTGCTGAAGCTCTTGATGGGCGAGATCCACATAGGGGACGTTGACATCTACAATGCCCTTGCTCTGAGCGTAGAGCGGTAATGCCAGCAACGACCAATCTTTCAACCTAGCATTAATGTCGTCGATGCCGAGCTGCAATCGATGAACGCAGGTGGACAGCACTTGGTCTTGGCTGCGCAACTCGGTCAGAATTTCAATTTGTGCACCACTCATCCCGACAAGTGCTGAGTAGCCCGACAGAGGTGCAGCAATACGCGCTTCACGTATAAATCTCAGATGTTGCAGTTCTACCCGACTCAAGACGGTGTTTGGTTCGATTTGAACCCCAAGAAAACCCAGTGCGCCAATGAGTGCCTGCCCATGTTTTTCAACATAAAAGCGCACATTGAGATGGTCATTTTCATCACATTCCCAGCGGTTAACGCTGCCGCGATAACAGCTGAGCATTACTGCACCACCAATCCCGTCAACAAAATGATAAATAACGCCGGCACCACGGCAAAACGCATCAAAAGATGCCAAAGCGCGAAAAGACGGGGGCTCGATATATTAAGTTCATCTTTAGCTTCGGAGGATTGGATAAACCAACCGGCAAATAGGGCAATTAAAAAACCGCCTAGAGGCAGCATGAATTGATCCGGAAGATACGACATTAACCAGTTCATGCTATAGCCAAATAACGTAACGTCCTGCCACAGGTTATAGCTCAATACACTGGTCATGGCCGCAGCTGCCATAACACCCATCAATACCACCAAACTCCTGATACGGCGCAGCTTAAATCGCTCACCCACCCATGCGACCAGTGGCTCGCACAATCCAACCAGCGAAGAAAGCGCGGCTAAGCCCAGCAGCAGAAAAAACAACACCGCCACCAATCCTCCCGCAGGCATTTGTGCGAAGGCTATCGGCAACGTCTGGAAGATGAGACCAGCGCCCCCGGCTGGGTCGAGTTGATGATGAAATACCATCGGAAAAATCACTAAGCCCGCGATAAGCGCGACTGAAGTATCAATCAGCGCTACCACCACGGCACTGGTTGCGATAGATATATGCGGGGGCAAATAGGCGCCATACATCATCATCGCGCCCATGCCCACGCCGATACTAAAAAAAGCATGACCCACAGCCGTGAGCACGGTCGCGGGGGTAACTTTCGAAAAATCAGCGCTAAACAGGTAATCCAATGTTTCTGGCATACCGCCCATAAAAACGTTATGCACCACCAGACTGAGCAGCAGCAATATCAACAGCGGCATCAGACATTTCGCCGCACGCTCAATGCCCTTCGCCACGCCGCCTGCAATAATGCAACCCGTTATCACAAGCGGCAACGCGCCCCAAAACATCAGTGCAGGAATGTCTGCCAGCAACGCATTAAAATAATCCGGTGAAGTTGCAACATCCAGTTGGTCCAATCCGCCCCATAGAGCCTCAAACAAATAGAACAGCACCCACCCCGTTACCACCGTATATACTGCGGCAATTGCAAATCCGGTAAGCAGGTTGAGATAACCCAACCATGCCCAAGAAGGGCTGCGCTTGCTGGCCAAGGCGACCTCGCGCATTGACATTGGCGGCGTCGCGCCTCCGCGCCGGCCGATCATGATCTCTGACATAAGAATTGGCACGCCAATCGCAAACGCCGCAAACAAATAGATCAAAACAAATGCCGAACCGCCGTTTTCGCCCGTTACATACGGAAAACGCCATATATTTCCAAGGCCAACAGAAAACCCTGTCGCCGCCATAAGAAATCCAAAACGCGAATGCCAAAAACTGGAAACTGTCCCCAATATTTTATCTACCGTTGAACTCGGGCGCGCGCTTTTCAACAAAAGCGACCGCTGCGCCTTTGTGGTCATCGGTCATAAAACACCGAATCATATGCATTGCTTCCCGATCAAAGGTGTCGCTGAGCGACCCACCGTAAGCCGCATTGAGATTTTTTTTCATATACCCAACGGCAACCGTCGGCAGACTCGCCAATTCAGTGGCCATCTTTGCGACCGCACTGTCAAACTCTTGAGCGCCAGCTACCTCATTGACCAGACCTATTTCCATCGCTTGTGTGCCACTAATGACTTTGCCTGTAAAATAAAGCTCACGCGCTTTCGCCTGACCCACCAAATACGGTAGGAAGAAAGAACCACCATAGTCACCTGACAACCCAATTTTTGAAAACGCTGTTGTAAATTTAGCCGTATCCAGCGCAATCCGCAGATCACACGCTAAGGCCAACGAGAAGCCAGCACCCGCCGCCGGACCTGGAATTGCAGCAAGCGTGGGCTTGGGCATTTCGTGCAGAATGCGAGATAACTCCATTCCTGAGCGCAGTCCATGCGCGCGGCCTTCTAAATCAAAACCACTGGGCTTACCGCTGGCAGCGGGATCACCAGAACCTGCCTCCGACGCAAAACCTTTCACATCACCACCCGCGCAAAATGCGCCCCCGGCACCCGTGAGTACGACGCATCGAACATTGCGATCCGCGGCCAGACGAGGTAATGCCTCTGTCATCGCCGCCATCATCTCGCCGCTCATGGCATTACGCGCCGAAGGCCGATTCATGGTAAGCGTAGCAACGCCATCCGCAAAACTTTCAATAAGGTGATTGCTCATTTAGCTTCCTTTAACAATTACTAATGCTCGATTACCCTATCGCGGGTCGCTTGGTAGAACAACCAACCTGCAACAATTAATCCACCCCCCACCAGCGCCTCAACAGGCCGTTCATACACCACAAAAACCAATGTCCACAGCGTTATTGCAACGTAAATGACCATAGGCCACGGATAACAAGGCACCTTAAACGGTCTCGATAGATCAGGTTGATTACGTCTCAACACCCACACACCGGCGACAGTGAGCAGCGTATTTAAGGCGAGGGTGAAGCTGGCAAACACTAAAATCGTATCAAACGTGGACGTAATCACTAGGGCCAGTGTCACAGCGGTTTGGAAAGCAATTGCAGAGGCTGGCACGCCATGACGATTTTCATAGGCGAGAAAACGCAGAGCATGAAAATCTTGACCAATGACCTGCAGGGCCCGAGGTCCAGCAATAACCATCGCTGAAACCGTGGAGACCAGCAAAAGGGCCAGCATCAAGCCCACTAAATTCGAACCACCGTCACCAAATGCAAAACCCGCAACCACATATCCCACCTCCAACTTCCCTGCGACTGCCGCCATAGGCGCTACCGACAAAAACATCAGATGCAAAAGAACGTAAAGCGCCATTACCACACCACTGCCGATTAACAGTATTTGTGGTAGATGGCGGGCCCCACCCTCAACCTCGCCCACCAAATAGGTTGCTGCATTCCAACCGGTATAAGCGTAGTTGACATAAATCAAAGCAATGGCAAAAGCGCCGCTTGTTACAAGGGCGAGGTCGGCAGACTCAGGCACCCAACGCAAAACTTGCAACTGATCGACGTGCCACCACGCTGCGAAGATAAATATCAAAATCAGTAGAACTTTGATCCCGGTAAACAATAGTTGAAAGCGCGCACTGCCCGCACGACTGCCCAAGTGAATCATGCCAACCAAAAGAACCAAAGCCACGGCCGCACCCACTACCGGGATATCTTCAAAAACCGCGTTGAGGTAGGTTGCAGAAGTAATTGCGGCCAGCGCAGTGGGTGCTGCAAAACCGATGGTGGTCGAAACCCAACCGGATACAAAGCCCGCAGCAGGATGATAGATCTGTCCTAGAAAATTGTACTCACCACCGGATCTTGGCAAGGCAGCCCCCAACTCGGCGTAACACAGGGCACCGCAAAGGGACAACACACCGCCAACCACCCACAACAAAATAATCACCGGTGCAGACTGAATATCCAGCAATTGAAAACCTAAGCTGGTAAAAACGCCGGTACCCACCATGTTAGCAATCACGATACTGATTGCCGTATTGCGGCTAAACTTTCCGGGACTTATTGCCAATTAAATCATCCTTTTTGTTAAGCTGACCATCATGACAGATAACTATACCCTGCGACCACTGGCTGAACTCGATGTCTCAAAAATGCTCGACCTGCTGCCGCAGTTAGCAAATTTTAACGTACCTGATCGACGCAACCCCAAAGACCTTTGGGAGAGTGATGCTGCCCTGCTCAAGCGGGTCGCTCAAGGCAAAACCCAACACAGTTATGTGGAAGTCATCGCTGATATAGATAACGAACCGCTCGGCTTAATCCTGGTCACGCTGCGCAAAGAACTTCTTAGCCACGCGCCCAGCGCACATCTGGAAGCCATTGTTGTTGCGCCCAAGGCGCGAGGTTTGGGCTTGGGCAAACGCCTGCTGACGCACGCAGAGCAAACTGCCGCGCGAAAAGGCGCCCAGTCGATCAGCCTGCATGTCTTTGCTAATAATGTGCGTGCCCGCCGTTTATACGATCACCACGGCTATGACAGCGAGCTTATTCGGGCCATTAAATGGCTCGATGATTGATCTGCATTAAACAATTCTGCGCGTAAACGGGTTGCGCCGCCAATCGTTGTTCGGCGACTGGCACGAAGCGGCAGCATAGTGCACAGAAATTGCCCGTCGAAATTGGGCGCTTGTATTCGATCCAGAGCCATGAACCAATAATGGATGAAACAGCAACGTGTCACCGGGGGCCATCTCAATATGCTCGCGACCACTAAGATCAATTGACTCAATCCCAAAAAAACCATGATTGATATGCGTCCAATCCGGGAGTTGGTGCTCAAATAAACCGCGTTTATGGGACTCGGGAATGACTGCTAGGCAACCTGATGCGCGGGTGGCAGGTAACATAGCCGTCCATACGCCGACAATTTTCTCAGCCGGCTGCAACTTAAAGTAGCGCAAGTCTTGATGCATCGGATGCTTACCATCAACCCCTGGCGGCTTATTAAATACATTGGAAGACAAGCTATATAGCGCGCTACCAATCAAACTTTGCACCGCCGCGACCAATTCAAGGTGACGAGCAAAGCCGAATAAAATCTCATCCTCTTCTAAACATAATAATTTATTGACCCCATGAACAGGCGTTTCAGGCGCCACTGCCCCTTTTACCACCATGACGTCTCGCATGATTTTCATACCCGCCGCCAGCGCTTGCCTGCCTTCGACAAGTGCTAAAAAGCGCCGGTTGTACTGTTCAAGTGCAAGCGGATCGATGAGTTTGCGTAACACCACGTATCCAAACCTGAAATAGTCATCAATTTGCGTTGGAGTAAGCGACATTCAGTCTCGCCGTCATTCATCTGTACCTGCTACACTGCCACATTCTCTTTAGTTTTGAAAAGGTGCCAACATGACTGAATATCCATTACCTAACTTCAGCATTGATCTCACGGGCCAAGTTGCCTTAGTGACTGGCACCACGTCCGGATTGGGGAAACGTTTCGCTCAAGTGCTGGCGGCCTGCGGCGCCAAGGTCGCAATTACAGGTCGCCGGGTTGATCGATTGGATGCACTGGCAGCAGAGCTTCGTGAAAACGGGGCTACCGTGGAACCCATTGCGCTGGACATGCGGGACAATGACTCGATCATGGCTTGTGTTGAGCAAGCAGAGGCTGCCCTGGGATGCATCACGCTGTTGGTGAATAACGCCGGCATTCCAGATGCACAAAGAGCACATAAAATGAGCAACCAACTGATTGATGACGTATTCGACACTAATCTTCGCGGGCCCTATGTACTGTCTTGTGAAATCGCTCGCCGCCTCATTGCCGCGGAACTACCCGGGCGAATGGTCAACATATCCTCCATCGGGGCCTTCAACTACAGTGGACAAGGCGCGGCTTTGTATTCGATAACCAAAGCCGGCATTGTCAGAATGACCGAGGCACTGGCGGTGGAATGGTCACGTTTCAACATCAACGTCAACGCCATCGCACCCGGCGCGTTCTCTTCCGAGATGATGGATGGGATGCTGCAACGCATGGGAGATATCACAAAAGCGTTTCCACGCAAACGCATAGGTGACCCTGCGCAAATGGACAGCACGCTGCTGTACTTCCTCTCTCCCGCTTCCGACGCCGTGACCGGCACCTGCATCAAAATCGACGATGGTCAGGGACCCCGCTGAGCCATCCACCCCCTAAACGCCAAGCATGACTCACTGCGAGCGGTATTGACCCAAACGTTTTTCAAAAAACGCGGCCACCGCTTCTGCGTGATCGGGCTCAGCGTGGCAGACGGCTTGAAAGGCAGCCGACTTATCCAATAATTCATCCAGCGACGACTGCTCACTGCCGCGCATGAGTTGTTTGGTTAGTCGCACTGCGTGAGGCGGATTTTCGGCGATGCTTTGTGCCAATGTGAGCGCCGTTGGAATAAGCTCATCAGGTGCCACAACCTCAGACACCAGACCCATGCTCAGCGCTTCTTGCGCTCGCACCGGATTACCGGTAAACGCCATTTTGCAGGCGTTGGAGTACCCCACCGCACGCGGCAAAAACCAAGCACCGCCATCTCCGGGAATAATGCCTAGTTTGACAAAACTCTCAGCAAACATAGCTTTCTCACTTGCGATACGAATATCACACATGGTCGCCAAATCACAGCCAGCCCCAACCGCCGGCCCGTTTACCGCCGCAATAGCGGGCACATTTAGGCTATAAACCGCGCGTGGAATACGTTGAATACCGCGACGATAGGCATCGGCTTGATCAAAGGGGTCACCGGAAAACAAACCGGTTCGATCTCGCATATCTTTGACATTGCCACCGGCACAAAATGCACTGCCGGCGCCAGTAAGCACCACCGCACGCACAGATTTATCGTCATTAATCTCACGGCAGAGGACTTCAAATTCCTCAAACTGACTGTCGTCGGTTAACGCATTGCGCGTGTCTGGACTAGACATCGTCACCTGCAAGACATGACCCTGTTTTTCTCTAACAAGAAAACTCACTTAAATCCCCTTAATCTGATATTGATCGCAGCAGTGTGCGCGAATTATTTTTTCAATCAAGCCTGCTTCAGGACTAATCTAGCGCGTGGAAAATTCGCTACGCCGATAACGCAACATCTGACCACTCCCTGCACCCGTATGCACTCCATTTTGATACGCGACAATCCCATTAACCACCACTGCTCGAACACCTAAAGGTGATTGCTGAGGCTCATCGTAAGTGGCTGTATCTATAATCACATCCGGGTCAAAAAGCACTAAATCAGCCCAATATCCCGGGCACAATCGACCTCGCTCAAGCAAGCCAAAAGTCTGCGCACTCAACGCAGTCATGCGCCTGACGGCTTCCGGCAGGCTCAAAATCCCCCGCTCGCGAACATAACGCCCCAGCACTCGAGCAAACGTGCCAAATAGCCTTGGATGGGGTCGTCCGCGCAGGTCGGGAATGCCGTCTGAACCGACCATCATATCTGCATGCGCCAAATTGGTTTCGATATCCGCCTCATCAATAATAAAGTGAATACACAGCGTTCGGTCTCCTCTGGGCGCCATCAAAATGTGTCGAACACAATCACTTAGCGATAAATCCTGCGCCTTGGCGATATCAACCAACATTTTGCCTTCATAGTGACGAAAAGCGGGACAAGAGGCGATGCGCACAACTTCAGCCAACTCAATATTCACACGCTCAAGATTAAAATATTCGGACATTCGGCCGCTGCCCGCGGTGTAGGGGTAGACATCTAGCGTTACGCGTTGCCCTTGTTGCAGCGCTGCATCTATTTTCTGCAATGAAGCCCCCACCTTGCCCCAGTTGGCGCGCCCAGCAGCTTTATGATGCGAGATATGCAAATGAGCACCACTTTCACGCCCAATCTGCAGGCTTTCATCCACAGCCTCTAGCAGACGATCACCTTCATTGCGCATATGTGTTGTATATAACGCATCGTATTGCGCCGCTTGGGTAGCTAACGCAACAATTTCCTCAGTGCGGCTATAGCGGCCCGGACGATAGATTAATCCCGAGGAAAAACCACATGCGCCCTGCTCCAATGCACACCGAACGTGCTCCCGCATGGCTGACAATTGCCGCTGACTGGGGTCATTTTTCTGATCACCCATCACTAACGAGCGAACCGTATTATGCCCCACCAGCATCATATTGTTGATCGCAGGTTTACGCGCTAAAACAGACGAAAAATAACCTTCAAGATCCGTAAATTCACCTTCAAGACCGGCTAAAATACCGCCGCTGGCGGATGACGATTGATCCGACGGTGAACAAGGAATGGCACTAAAACCGCAATTACCGCTGACCACCGAGGTGACACCCTGGGCCAGTTTAAATGCCATGTCTGGATGCCGCAGAAACGCGCCATCATCGTGCGCGTGTGTGTCAATGAATCCCGGTGCCAAGACCATGCCTTGGCCGTCGATCTCAACTCGGCCTGGACCTACGCTCCCCAGCTCTGCGATGCGACCGTCGGCAACCGCCAAATCCCCCTGCTCAGCCGGCCCGCCACCGCCATCAATCAAATTAACGTTGCGGAAAACAATATCGTGCAAGCGACCTCCTAAAGTCCGTATTGATGAGGTTCGGTGCGAATCCACTCGCCTATCCGTTCACCAATCATAAAGCAGGTTAAGTTGGTATTCGCGCGAGGCACACTGGGCATAATTGAGGCATCGGCAACCACTAAATTTTCAACTTGATAGACACGCCCGCGCGCATCCACCACAGCTTGATCATCTTCTTTTGGACCCATCTTAGCCGTTCCACAGGGATGATACCCCGAACCTGCAAATTTTTGACACAGCCGCTGCATGTCCTGCAGAGTACAGCCGCGTGATAGATCCGGGAAACGAACCCCGCTGATCATCTCGGCAAGCGGCCCTTCGCGAGTGAACGCCAGCGTGTCTAAGACACAATTGGCCAGCCGTTGGGCATCACGAGGATCCTCGCAAAATCGATTTTCAATCTGAGGGCGCGCCTGCACGTCTGCTGAATGTAACGTCAACTGGCCTCTTCCGTATTGATATTCAAGTACCGGAGCGATGGCAAACTGCGGCACGCCGGCCGAACGGTTCGCAAAGCTGATTTGTTCGATTTGCAGATCGCAGCGTTTGTCAGAATTCGGCGCCGTATACCGCAGGATAGTTTGAATGAGCGGCGCGTCATAATCGATCAAACTGGCATCTTTAACGTCACAGACCACCGCTAGCGCTGGATGGTCAGCAAGATTTTTTCCTACGCCCGTTCGTGCTGCCAGCAACTTTACCCCCAAATGGGCCACTTCAGCTGGATCACCAATCCCACTGCGCAACAACATGCAGGGTGTCATCAACGCACCGCCGCTAAGCACCACCAACTTGGCATTAAACACTTCACGTTCGCCCCCGGGTTTTTCAACTTCAACCCCCACACATTTTGTGCCTGCAAACACAGCGCGTCGCACGGTGGTTGCGCTGATGATGTCTAAATTAGGCCGCAGGCGCGCAGGGGCCAAGTATCCAATCGCCGCGGAGATACGCAGCCTACCTAGTTTATTCATCGGTTGCGGACCGGCCCCCCAATCCCATGGCGCATTGGCATCGGCGCATTGCGGATACCCCAAGTCTGCAGAACGAGCAAGGAAGGCCTGGTGTTGCGGCAATAACTCACCCGGAGGATGCCGTCGAATGCTGATCGGCCCGCTATCACCATGGTAGGGCGCACCGGGGAAATCCAAATCTCGCTCTAACCGCTTAAAGGCCGGCAGCACGTCTTCCCAGGCCCAACCGGCATTGCCAGCAGCTGCCCACTCATCATAGTCTTCGGGCACACCTCGCAAGGCAATGGCGGTATTGACGGCGCTTGAGCCGCCGGTGACCCGCCCACGCGGAAAACGGTCACGTCTACCCTGTGTCGGCTCATAATCCATACCCCAATCATGATCGCGGTAGGAATTATTGTGCGCGTTAATCAAATCAAAAGGTGTCTCTCGCAAAAGCGCATAGTCCGGACCCGCCTCCAATAGTGCGACGCGCAGATTGGGGTTTTCCGAGAGACGCGCAGCCACCACACACCCCGCGCTACCCGCACCTACCACAACAACGTCATACATATATTTGCTCTTCACTGACAAACACAATAATCTGGTCTTCAAGCACACCACCGTGTCAAGAAGTCCACAAATACTCAAGCACTAAATCAATCTTGCAACCCCCATCTACGCTCAAGCCAGTCGATCATCCACGCTTAGATTTATCTCAGCCCAATCCGGAACATCTCACGTTCCTTGTTTTGTGCGGCGGTCGCGGTCGCCGTATGGGGTTTGTCAATAAACCGTTACTCCAGTGGCATGGCCAGGCGCTTGTCGACCATGTACTCAATAGCGTTCCTCAATCTTTACCGCGACTAATCAGCGCTAATGCCGACATAGCCCAGTACAAGCAACGCGCGCCCGTGTTGCGCGACGACAATTGTCCCATTAAGGGCGCCAGCGGCCCCTTGGTTGGAGTTTTAATGGGATTGATGCACTGTAAGACCGATTGGTTATTAATCAGCCCAGGTGATACGCCGTGTCTGCCTGAGCACTGGAGCCAGGCACTGTGCCAGCAAGTCTCGCCGACCACCCCTGCCATTGTCGCATTTGACGGCACGAGACAACATCATCTGCACTTGTTGCTACACAAACAGTGCCTGCAGAGCTTACAAAATTATCTTGGCCAAACAGGGTATGCAGCGCACGCATGGCTGGCGGAGATAGGCGCTCAACGTGCTCTAATCCAAGGGACCAAAGCATTTGCCAATTTCAATTATCCTACCGATCTAATCCTGTCATGATGAGGACTCTGACTTAGGTAACATTTGTGCCTGCACGTAATTTTGCAGCCCCATTTGCTTAATCAGTTGTTGCTGCGTCTCTAGCCAATCTACATGCTCTTCCTCTGAATCTAAGATATGAGCGACGAGGTCGCGGCTGACATAGTCGCCCACGCCTTCACAAAAAGCGATCGCATCGCGAAGGTCTGCCAAAGCAGTCATCTCCATCCGCAAATCACCTTCAATAATCTGCTCAACATTCTCACCAATTAATAATTTACCTAAATCCTGTAAATTAGGTAGGCCTTCCAAAAAGAGGATTCTCGCAATCAACTGATCTGCATGCTTCATTTCGTCGATCGATTCATGATGTTCATGTGCGGCCATCCGCTGTAAACCCCAGTCTTCAAGCATCTTTGCGTGTAAAAAATACTGGTTAATCGCCGTCAGTTCGTTTTTGAGTATTTTATTGAGGTGAGTAACCACGTTGGGATCAAGAGACTGCATTCAACATCCTTTAACTAATTGCCGAGACTTATCGCACTATGATGCCGTAAAGATCAACCAAGGGCAATCAATAAAAATTTATAACCCTTTGATTTTAAACAATAATTATTCTCATTACTACTTAACAATTTATTTACAAAAGAGATTGATATCGAGAATCATTTGCATTTACAATGAAATTTATTGAGAACAAGCCCTCACCGGAGGTGTTTATGTACGTTTGTATCTGTAAAGCCATCTCTGATAGCGACATCAACGAAGCCGTCGCGCGCGGCGCCGAAACGCTCTCCGACATTCAAACAAGCCTTGGCGCTGCCACTGGTTGCGGGACCTGCGCCGATTTTGCCAGAGAAGTCATCAATGACGCTCTGTTACGGCGGTTAACCTACGCGGCCTAGCCAATGGGGCTCACTGCGATATTTCTTCACCCATAAAGTGCGCTACCCAGCGGTGATAATTTTGTAAGGCTGACTCATTTCTGCCGAAGGTAAAGTGGGTATTGGCCTGACTTAAAATACCCTCCTGCACACCAAAGCCTACCGGATAATCTTCGTCCTTAACCGCTTGCAATACCATGGCGCTGAAATCCTCAGCACTCGCAATTTCAGCGTCCGTCTGCGGCGGTTTTGCACACAGAACTGTTTGCACTGTAAGCGTGGTATGAGCTGTTGGCCCCGGGAAAATTTGGCTGACCAAGCAGAAACCACCGACAATCCCCGATACAGATAAATTCGGAAATCCAGAATGGATCAGGCGAATGTGATCTTGCGGTCGCCAAAGCTTTCGCGGCTGCCGCGCAAGCTCGCCCAGCGACTTGCGTCCAAACGTGAGCCGTTGATGCGGGCCGTATGTATCCAGCACCATTAAATTGCCTACCGTCATCTGGCCCACGGTCTGGCCATGCAACATATTGTGGTGATACGCTTCTAAGTAACCGTCCATAGTCACTTTCCAACCTGGGCCTGGTAACTCCCTCTGCGCATAAATATGCCAATCCTGTAATGCCAATGTACCAAGCTCGACAGCGAAATCACCCAACCACTGATCGATATCAAATGGGGTTTGATCCAAGGACACCCATAAAAACCCCGCCCGCTCCTCGCAGGGAAGCGCGGTAAGTGAATATGCCTGCTGGGTTATTTCGCCGAAGCTATCAGCACCATAACGGGCCACTAACTCACCCTGCAAATTGTACGTCCACGCATGATAGGGACACGCAATGATTCGCGTCTGCGCCCTTCCCGATTCGCACAAGCGCGCACCTCGGTGACGGCATACGTTCAAAAAGCAGCGAGCAACACCCTGCTCATCTCGAACCAACAACAGCGGCACATCTAACACCTGCATCGCTTTATAGCTGCCGCGATCGGGTAGCTCAATGCTCAGCGCCACCGCAATCGGTAAACTTCCAAATATTCTTTTTCGCTCCCGATCATAACGCGCTGTATCGCTGTAGGCAGATACCGGCATCTGCATCGTTGTCGGCGCCCGATCTGTGGTCTTGTTGACGTAATGCGATAGCGCGCGTTCTGCTAGCGCCATCAAGCGAGGGTCTTGGGTAGATTCCAACGCCACCTCAGCTTTTGTCCAATTGCAGCGGGCCATGCGCGTCAATAAACGCCTGCCATGGCGCTAGCCGTTCAGGATAATCAGCCGCCTGATGCTCCCCGCCCATATATACCCGATTCAACTGATCCAAGCTCGAAGCATACTGCGCAGCCGGCACGTAGTAGAAAAAACTAATCAACCGATTAGAAAAACGCCAAACTTGATCGCGCTCGCGTCGATAAGTATCGGCATAACGCATCGCCGCAATCGAAACCACTCCATTTGGGGTCGTTTCAGCATGGCTCATCACCAAACCCGTGGCACTATTCGGGTCCTGAGCATCCATAGCAATCGTGATATCGTGAGTCCAATGATAACCCGGCCCCCGCACCTTAAACGTATTAATAAAAAGAGCTTCAATCGCAGATTTACTGTCGGCCACCATCATGCCGTTGCTGGCATCAAAACAGGCATCATCGGTGAACAAATCCATCAAGCGCGGTAAGTCGTGCTCATCGCACGCCGCGGCATAACTGCTGGACAGCGCGCGAATTTCTTCTTTCGATTCTAACCGATCCAAACGCCGCAGGATGTCAGCGGTCGCTTCAGCCTGGGAAGCTTCAGTTGTCGATTGTGCCATATTTCTTTAATCCTCCTGAGCAATGATAATGCGTTGGTTGTGCAAGTCCCAATCCACTGTAATCTGACAAGATAAACGCGAAAAGGCCGGATGATAATCCGTTGTGCCAGATAACAGGGCCTGTTCCAGCGACTCTGCAGGTCCAACCCTTTGGTGATCAATCAGCACATGACAGGTAGCACAAGAGCAACAACCGCCGCAAACCGCCTCAATGTCAAAATCTGCCTGACACAATTGCTGCATCAACGATTGGCCCACGCTCAGTTCTTGTTGATGACATTGGCCGTCTCGATCTTCAACAATCACCTGAATGAACCGGCTCATCTGCCTGACCGCTCCTCCACGGCACCGCGTAATAAGCGCCGCGTGTTGTCCGCGTAGGGCGCGGCTTCGCTTCGGACATCATAAGACTGCTGATCCCAACCGGCAAAGTTAGTCCCAAACACCAAATGTTCACCGTTGACGTGCTGCTTGAGCAGCGTCAACGCATCGTCGCTGTGCACATGAGCATCGAACCACAAACGGTGTAATAAGGCGTCAAATGCGCCATCGGCACGCAATGCATCACTGGCCCAAGGACGCTTACGCGCTGCCATTGCCATACGACCATAGGCATATCCCGTCGCGCCGCCGCCGTGACTCAAACAAACATCTAAGCGCGGGTGGCGCTCAAGGACGCCGCCATAAATCAGCGTGCAAACCGCAATGGTTTCCTGCGCCGCAAAACCAACAATTATGTCCAGATCAAACTGTTTTAGGCGTGGATCGCCAGCCGGACCGTCAATGCCTGCCGGCGCCGGATGGATAAAAAGAGGGACATCCAATCGGACAAGCAAGTCATAAAAAGGATCAAGGCTGGAATCGTTTAGCGCAACACCAAAATCCGTACCAATGTAGGGTGCGTAGAATCCCAGCTCGGTCACCGCGCGCTCGGTTTCTTCCATAGCAAACCCAATATCCTGCATCGGAATCGCCGCAAAGGCGCCCAGGCGATCGGCATGATCACCTACAAGGCTTGCCAATGCATTGTTATGAGTTCGACAAAAATGCTGAGCCTGCCGCGACGAAATATAGTGAAAATAGGTCAACGGATTCGGCGATAACACCTGATAATCAATGCCAACCTCATCCATTGCCGTCAAACGTAACTGCGGATCCATAAACGGACTGTTGCGATATTTCACGCCAACGAGCTCGTAATCGCCCGCTCGAAAACGCGGCGGCTGCTCGATGGTTAACTCGGGCCCCTGCGCGCCAGCAGCGCCCATGGTTGCATCGAGCACAACATGCGCGTGCACATCAATGGTTTGTGCTCCGATTAAACCCATAGCCCCTCCGATCATTGTTTGGTAATTCCCAGCCCCAAGCCACCATCTACGTCTAAGATTGCACCTGTCGTCCAACTGGCCTGAATCAGATAGGTGATGGCTTGCGCAATTTCTGAAACCTCGCCAATCCGCCCGAGCGCGTGTATGTCACCCATCTCTTCCAACCGAGCCCGCGCCTGAGTCTCGTCTATCCAACCCGCACGATGATTGATCTCGGTGAACACCGCACCTGGCGCGACACAATTCACCCGAATCCCCTGCGGGCCGAGCTCCGCAGCCAGCGACTTAGTCAACGACTCAATTGCACCTTTGGTCGCCGCATAAGGCGAGACACCCGGAAAAGCACGACGATTATGAATTGAACCTAAAAAAATAATGGAACCTTGGCGTTTGGCCAGTTGCTCGACACACAGACTGCTTAACATCATGGCAGCGATGACATTATTGTGGAAGACTTCGACAAGCTGTGCTTCAGACAATGTCACTAAAGCTCCGCGGTACATGTTGCCTGCGTTATTCACCAGAGCATCTAAACCCCCGCCATGATCAACCGCAAGCGCTACCAGGCGTTCGCGGGCATCGCTATCGGTGATATCAGCCCCGACGGCGAGACATGCTGGCCCCAAGCGATCAGCAACCGCTTCAACTTTTTCTAGACGCCGGCCGCAAATGGTCACTTTGGCGCCGCGGGCCACCAAATAATCAGCGGTGCCTGCGCCGATCCCCGAGCCCCCGCCCGTAATAAGCACTGATTGACCCGCTAAATCAGACACGGCACTAATCACGGGGTAATTGTTGGAGAACGCTGTTGATCACACCGCCGTCCACTGTGAGGGTTTGCCCGCTGATATACGCTGCACTATCAGAGGCTAAAAACATCACCGCATCAGCAATATCAGACGCAGTCCCCAAGCGCCCCAACGGAACAGCCCGACCGCGCCGCTGGCGAACTGCGGTATCCGCATAAAACGGCGTGGACATACCCGCGTCAACAAAACCTGGCGCAACCGCATTCACCCGAATGCCATACTGCCCCCACTCTAGAGACATTTGCTGAGTCAGCGCCATAACACCGGCTTTTGCTGCGGTATAAGCGCCGCTGTTGGGGCTCGGATGGATGCCATTGATTGATGCTATGTTGATAATTACACCGCCGTGACGATCATACATTTGTCGAGCCGCTGCCTGCGCGGCAATAAAGACCGCGGTCAAGTTGACATCGAGCACTTGACGAAAATTTTCTGCGCTGTGCTCAAGCAAAGGCCCCGTGCGCAAAATCCCCGCGTTGTTGACCAAGACATCCACGTCACCAAAACGCATTAAAGCTTCGGCAACGGCAGCCTCATCACAGACGTCGGCGAGCAACATCTTGGCGTGCTGAAGTTCGTCGACCAAGTTACCTGACGCATCCGAGGTCCGATCTAAGATACCAACACGAAAACCTGCGGCATCTGCCGCGCGCGCGATTACCGCGCCAATTCCGCTAGCGCCACCGGTCACTACAAAACCTTTCATGTCACCCCCTCAAATTGGATCGGGTAATACCCCCAATGACTGCGGCGAGTCCCCGCATCTAAAACTGGCGCATCCTCCAACGAAGGCCTTGCTCGGTGAGCAAGCAGCTCACACACAAATAAAGACACGATGCCCAAGTGTACCGCCGGCTGGCCCGGCTTGGGCACAACACCACCATCCAAATCCCGACCTAAACAAGCATGTATGCCGTAACCGAAAGACAGCCCAAAAGGCCATACGCGCGCAGGCAGCGAGCGCTCCGGATTGAACCTGTGAGCGTCAGCACCAAACACCTGAGCATCACGGTTAGCCGCCTCCAAATCAATCACTACTCGCTGACCTTTGCAAACCCTATGACCACATATTTCAAGTGCCTGTAGTGCTTTGCGCCGCGCAACCGGGCTGGCCGGGTGCAGCCGCAGAGATTCATGCACACATCGCTGAACAATGTCAGGCTCCAGCGCATGGGCATGCGCGGGCGATTGCACCCAATTAAATATTTCATTTAAAGCATGCGTTGCGCTGTTTGCGGTGCTGTGCGCCCCCGCCTGTAAATAAAACGCCATTTCCCGGCGCAACACATCCCAGGGTAGGTCTGCGGTCTGATCGTGCGTTAATAACTGACTTAGAACATCATTAGGTAAGGGTTTCGCACTGGCCATATATTGGCGGCGGCGCTCCACAGACGGCCTGAGGAACAACTCATCAAACTCCTCCATTGCCGCATCAACAGCAGCATTGATCGGTTCATGTGGACCCGTTGCGTGGGCCAACGTAGCACCGGCACTGAACGTTTTCACTAAGCGCAACAGCGTCGCAGTTTCGCCTGCGTTATTAAGCCGTCGATCTATCCCAGCAAAATCAGCGGTCAAGTTCATGGTCACTTGATAACCCAACGCAACAACATCGCAGCCGCCGCTTTGCAGGCAGGGCTGCAACAAAGGTTCTAATGTCTGCGGAAAAGATTCAGTCTCATAGGTGCGAAAAAAACGGCGATTGAATACCGCAAATTCAACCGCGCGACGCTGCGCGTGATCCGCGCCATGCAGCGTTACCAACGCGTCTGCCATCACGTGAAGCGCATCGTCGTAGAGCGCCTGAGCCAGATCTGCATGTTTCAATGCTTCTTGCGCCTGTGCATAGGTTGACAGCCGCAACGGCGTCATGCGGTAAACGTCACGGGCAGGTGCTGCCAAGTCTCACGCGCGATGCTTTGATCTAGACGAGCTGTTCCCGCCGTATCCTGCGCAACGCCGGCTTTTAACAACTGCTGACAAATCCAAGCGACCGTACCCATTTGATGATTTTGACTCGCCCCATTAGCTTGGTCCGGTGCGCTACCGGCCGCTAGATTTTTACCCAAACAGGCATGCATACCAATACCAAAAGTGACTCCCGTTCGACTGGTTCCACGACGCACCAAGCGCATCGGGTTAAATGACTGCGGATCCTGCCCGAAAACCTCAGGATCACGGTTAGCCTGGCGCAAGTTTATAATCACCGTATCCCCTACTTCGGCGATCTGGCCATCTAAAAATTCAACGCGACTCAATGCTTCTCGTTTGGCAATCGGACTCGATGGATGCAACCGAAAACTTTCATGAACGAATTGTTGCAACAACACGGCATCGGACTCAAGGTGCGCCCGCGCCTGCGGGTGCTGGTTACACCAATGCAGCAAATGATGAACAGCATGGCCCAGCGAATGCACCGATGTATGGGCGCTGGCAAGAAAGAAAAAACCGGTTTCGCGCAAAACCTGATCACGCGCCATATCGAGCTGCGTCGCGTCCTCCAGCAATACGGTTAATACGTCTCGAGGCAAATCCTGCGCACTGAGTTCACCCGCCGTGACTTGTGCTAAAAGCCGCTGGCGGCGCTCCACAGAGGGCGTAAAAAATTGGACGTCAAATTGATCCATCACGGCCATGACGCGGGCGCTTGTTTGAGCCGCGTCGCTGGGGTCTTTTGCCTGACCGAGCGTCGCCGCAACACCAAACATCCGCAACGTCTCAATCAACGATAACAATTCCTCTACCGTTCCGCTCTGCCGGTCGATACCCGCAAACTGCAACGCCAGATAGACCATAAACCGATAATTCAGATCTACCAGATTCAGAGCAGACGCAGTGTCTGTTTGCGCCATAACCTGAGCAAAAACCTGAGGCAGTACCGAGTGCTCGTAATGCTTAAAAAAATCCCGCCGGAATACGCGCATCTCCGAGTGTCGTCGTGAGCGATGCGCGTCCCCATGCAGTGTCACCAAAACATCTTGCATCAACACAGCGCCTTCGTTGTACAACGCTTGCTTGAGTTCAGAGCTGCGCAATGCTGCTTCAGCGCTTACGTAGTCAGTCAGTTCAATCGTTTTCATCAACTGCATCCAGCGCGTTCAACGAACATCTTGTTGTCGTAAAATTTTGTGGCCGTAGTGAGAAACCCGCCATCCCGGTGGATCCGTACGCGCGGGCAAAGGGCTTAAATCAACTGACTTACCCCCCAATAAAACCTGTTTAATATTGGAGTTAAGCGCCAGACAAGTCAGGTCTTCATGCACCGCTCCGTTAACAGCAATGATGTCTGCCATATAGTTTGGCGCGATAGCGCCGGTCTGACCATACAAGCCCAACGCCCGCGCTGCCTCGCTGGTACCCGCGCGAATGGCGTCCAATGCACTAAAACCCAACGCCTTTACAAATACCTCCATTTCTCGATAGTGCCATTGCCCGTAGGGTGTCATCGAAAATCCACTTTCTGTCCCACAAATCAGCGGCACGCCTGCTGCACGCGCCTTATTAAGCATCGCAACACTGTCATCGATTTCACGCCGGAAGTTATCTATCAATACCGCTGACGCGCCAATTTGATGACCAAAGTCGGCCAAATTAGCTTGGAAAGTAAAGGTGGGCACAATTGGAATACCACGCGAGGCCACCGCATCAAGGGCCACATCATCCATAAAAGTCGCGTGTAAAATCATATCAAAGCCGGCACGAGCGGCATCAGCAATACTGCTGGAGCCCCGACAATGCCCCACCACTTTCGCGCCTAAATCATGGGCAGTATCTACCACCAATTTCAACTCATCAAAATGCCAAACCTGCTGTTCACCGACCACGCGACTGCGCGGGGTAAGACCCGTCACATGGACTTTTACCCAATCCACGCCTTGTTTAATCTGCCGGCGTACCTCTGTCACGATTTCATCTCGACTATTGACCACTTTGCCGTAACCAATCCGACCCTGATCGGGGATCAAGCGGCCCGCTGTTCCCCCAGCCGCTGTCATCAGAGCATTTCCGCCTGTCGACATACGCGGCCCAGATACGATACCTGCCTCAATGGCATCCCGCAGATCAACACCCACTTCAAACAAGCAATCGGCATCCAAAAAGCCAGTCACACCCGCGCGCAGTAGTTTTTGCACATTTTGGGCGGCAATGATGGCGGCGAGCCCCTCTCTGGTGCGATGGAAAAACAATTCATCGTTCGAACTGGGTTCATCAAAACTGATATGGCAATGCGCATCAATCAAGCCCGGCATCAGCGTCAAACCACTCACGTCGATCACCGTTGCTGATCCCGCATCGATAGTCGGTCCAATTGACGCCCCTGAGCGCTCCAGCACCGCCTCAATGCGAGATCCGCGCAAAATCACATCGGCTTGTTGCGGCGCGTTGCCTAGGCCATCCAGCACTAGGCCACCCTGCAATATGGTCACTGTCGAATTGCTCAAACCCTTCCCCTTATGATGTTGCAGTACTATAGTGACAGAATATATCGAAAACAATATAACTCAATGACGTCAACCACCCCGCCGATCGAAAGTCGCCCCACGTTTAAAGTGCATCAATTGAACGCTGAGTTAGCGCGCATCTGCAATCCTTTGTTCAAGAGTTTTGGTGTAGACCTTATCACCTCACGTATTTTGGTCATTGTGCTAGAACAACCAAACATTGGTTTGGGTGATATTGTGCGCTTGATGGCTCTGCCACAATCTACGGTCTCTCATCAAATAAAACGCCTCGTAAATCAGGATTTGATCGCCCGCACCGCTAATCTTACCGACAAACGCTTGTTCAGCCTGCAGCTTACCCGCCAAGGCGCAGCAATCGCTGAGGCTTGCAATCACCTTAGCCAAGATATCTACACGCGCCTGTTCCGTGATTTAAGCACCACACAACTGCAGTCGCTTAACGACGGTTTAACATTAATGGCACAATGCCTAACCAGACTAGAAACTCAAGAGATCGATCCAGCGACCTACCGGAGTGCACAATGAATCATCCACCCAAATCATTTGGTCACTCCGTAATCCGCAAGGAAGATCGCCGCCTCATTACCGGTCAGGGGCGTTTCACCGACGATGTGGTGCTGCCTAAACAAACTTGGGCAGCCTTTGTGCGCGCGCCGGTGGCGCACGCCAACATCACCAACTTTGACACCGCTGGCGCGCGCAAACAGCCCGGAGTCATTGGCGTTTTCACCGGCAGAGACTTCCGCGACAGCGGGTTAGGCTCGTTACAATGTGGATTTATGATCCACTCACGAGACGGTTCACCCATGCGCATGGGTGAACACCCCGCGCTCGCAGACCAGCGGGTACGCTACGTGGGAGACGCAGTTGCGATTGTTGTGGCCGAAGACAAAGCCACGGCTAACCTGGCCGCTGAGCTGGTTCACGTGTCTTATGACGAATTACCTGTTGTGGTGGACGTTGCATCAGCAGGTACAGAACATGCCCCGCGTATCCACGACAACGCACCGGAAAATGTTGTCTTTGACTGGGCGGTCGGCAACTCAGATGCTGTGGACACCGCCTTTACTCAAGCAGCTCACATCACCGAACTGGAACTGATTAACAATCGCCTTATACCCAACGCCATGGAGCCTCGATCACTTAACGCAGACTACGATACCGGCAAAGAACAATTTACTATTTACATCGCCAGTCAAAACCCGCACGGGCTTCGCACCACATTAGCAGCCATAATCGGTTTTGGCCCAGAACACAAAATCAGAGTCATCTCGGAAGATGTAGGTGGCGGCTTCGGCTCCAAGGCCTTTAACTACGCTGAAGAAGTGGCCTGTCTTTGGGCAGCCAAACTCGTCGGCCGGCCGGTCAAATGGGCCGCTGATCGAAGTGAGGCTTTTTTAACAGATGCGCATGGTCGCGACCATGTCACTCGCGCTGCCATGGCACTGGATGACCAGCACCATATCACGGCCATGCGAGTCTCTACCCAAGCCAACATAGGGGCGTATCTCTCCACGTTCGGCAGCTTAATCCCCACCCATGTTTATGCGCCCCTGCTGTCCGGACAATACAATATCCCAGCCATTTTTTGTGAGGTTGTGGCCCGCTACACCAACACTGCACCAGTAGATGCCTACCGCGGCGCCGGCCGACCTGAAGCCGCCTATGTGGTTGAGCGGTTGGTGGATACAGCTGCACGCGAAATCGGCATGGATCCAGCACAATTCAGGCGCATGAATTTCATCAAAAAATTTCCGCACGCCACACCTTTGGACATGACTTACGACACGGGCGACTTTCAGGCGCACCTGGATAAAGCCTTGCAACAAATTAATGCAGCGCAATTCCCCGAACGTCGAGCAGCTTCTGCAGCTCGCGGGCAACTGCGCGGACTTGGCATCGGCTGCTATATTGAAGCCGCCGGCATTGGCCCGAGCGCCCGCATGGGCAAATTAGGTTCCGGCGCTGGCCTTTGGGAATCAGCTGAAGTTAGGGTTAATCCGACCGGTAGCATTGAAGTCCTGACGGGGTCGCATAGTCATGGTCAAGGCCATGAAACTACCTTTGCTCAGTGGGTCGCTGACTGTTTTGGCGTCGACTTCAACGATGTCGAAATCATTCATGGGGACACCGACAAAGTTCAATACGGCGTGGGCACTTTTGGTTCGCGGTCCGGCCCTTTGGGGTTATCAGCCATTGCATTGGCCTGCAAGAAAGTCGTCGACAAAGCCACTCAGATAGCCGCTCATTTGCTCAACGTTGCAACAGACTCAGTTGAATTTGAAAATGGTCTCTTTAGCAGCCCCGCAAGCAATGAATCTTTAAGCTTCGCGGAGGTTGCTTTTAATGCGTACAGCGCCCATCACTTCCCAACCACGGAATTAGAGCCAGGCTTAAACGCGTCATGCTTTTTTGATCCTCCAGACTTCAACTTTCCCGCCGGCACACATATCTGCGAACTCGAGGTCGATCCACAGACAGGTATGACAAAAATACTTAACTTCGTCGCCGTGGATGACTTTGGTGTGATCGGCAATCCAATGATTGTTGAAGGACAGGTTCACGGCGGCGTGATCCAAGGTCTGGGCCAAGCGATGCTAGAGCACGTCCACTACGATGCTTATGGACAACTCACTACCGGCTCTTACATGGACTATGCGATGCCACGGGCCGATGACTTCCCAGATATTGACGTTGGATTTACAACCACCATGGCAACCACTAATCCGTTGGGCATGAAAGGATGCGGTGAAGCAGGCGCCATCGGTGCACCACCAGCGTTCATCAACGCCCTAACCGACGCATTAGGTATACGCGACATCCAGATGCCTGCCACCCCAGAAAAGGTATGGCGCGCTATCAATCAGCGGCTTTGAACTCAGGCGGGTAGCGCCCCATTAGCAAAATCACTAGCGAAGAACAAACAAAAAGCACGGTGGTGATCGTGAAGCTCACTGCGTAGCTTGAGGTGCGATCAAAAATACCGGCAAATATAATGGGTGCGGTGCCAGAGCAAATCGCCAATGCCATATACATAATGGCGTAAATTTGAGCATAGTGTTGCAGACCAAAATAACGCGCTGTCAAGAACGACATCAAATCAAGCTCCGCGCCGGCAGCGACACCAATTAAGAAAGCAGCCAAACTGGCCCAGAGGAACGTACTTGGATCGATCAGCATCATACTGCCAAATACAGGCAAAATCATGACCGCTGCGGCCACGCCCGGCGCCCAAAGCTTATCGATCAAATATCCAACAACTAATCGACCAATAATGATGGCCGCACCAAAAATGCTTTGCACCGTCGCCGCTTGGCCATTGCTCATGCCGGCATCGGTTACCGCTGCATAGAGATTCAGCCCGATGCCAGAGGTAGCCATATAAACCAAAAATATCGACCCTAAAAGGACCCAAAATTTCCCTCGACGCAATGCTTGCGCCAACGTTAAACCACCGTCTCGGATGACACTGGGTGACGTTTGTACTGGCGAGCCTGCATTAGGTTTGAACCAAAAATAAACCACCGGCCAGGCAATGAATACGGGTAATAACGCAATACCGATGTAGGCTGCACGCCAACCAAACTGTTCGACTAAAAAGGTTGCGTATTGGGGTATCAGCACGCCGCAGATTCCTGTACCCGTGAGTACGATGCCCAACGCCAAGCCTCTTTGCTGACTGAAACTTGATGCTATCGCAGCTGTCCATGTGACAGGGATTGTCCCCGCACCAAACAACGCCATGCTGCCGTACGCCAAATACAGCACCCACAGCTCACCCTGCATCGTCGAGGCTATTGCAAAACCCAGCGACAGGCCAAATAACCCGGGTAACGCCACCCGTCGAACGCCAAAACGTCCGCACAACCAGCCCACTAAGGGCGCCGTCAGTGCGCCCAACGTGGAGCTAAAAAAAATAGCGGCTTGAAACTCCGCCCGAGTCCACCCGAACGCTTCGGTCACCGGCACAACTAATGCGCTGATAGAGTAATACGGCAGAACAATTACGGAGAAGAACACGCCGGTGCCTGCGCTGACCAAAAGTGACCATTGCTGACGAATTTCTGAAACTGAGGGGGATACATTCATTCGGACAGTGTACGGCATATTTAGGCGCGATTGGACGAAAACACAGACGTTCTCGATAACGACAACCGCTATATAAACTTGTACGATCAGGGTCATTATCTTAATCACTCGCGGTGCGGGAGGAAAACCATGTCCCAAGGCTATAACCCTAACTTCAATCCAACGGGCATCGAGGGCGGCATAGATACCCATCAAATTCCGTGGATCAATTGGCCAGGGGCGCCAGGCATGGCACTCAAGCCGCTACGCGCCAGCGGTGAAAGTGGTATGTTTTCAGCCATCGTCAAGCTCTCAGCAGGCGCAAAAATACCTGCGACAGTGCACTTGGGGCCGATGGACCTGTTTGTTTTATCAGGCGCATTAACCCTCCCTGAGGGACCGGTGGCCGCCACCGCCACCGTTGGAACATTCGGTTATATCCCAGCAAACACTCAAATCGAGGCCCGGGAAATTAATCAGGATGTTGAGTATCTCGGCAATTTTTATGGTCCTGTTGCATTTCTTCAAGGAGATACACGCTCCGTTTCCAGCTTGCTGACAGCCAATGACATGAAACTGGCCGCTGCCAATAAGGGCCTAACGTTGGTGCCTAACACCTTAGCCGAATGCATGCAGCCCAGAGGCGCATCGCACGCGCAAACAGCTGACCCCGTAACTATCAGTCCAGAAGTATTGACAGTCCCGACAGCGACCAGCCAGTCACCAGCTGTAACTAGTGGGCAGGCGCATTTTATTGATACCCGCCAAGTGCCTTGGCTTGTAAATGAAGCGCTACCTGATATTGCGCTGAAGGTACTGCGAGTGAGCGAAGAAACCGGCATAACCTCCCTGGTCGTGCGTCATAATGGCGTCGCTGGGCCTCACTACCATTTAGGTGCCGCAGATTTTCTGGTACTGAGCGGGCATATCGGCTATCGCGCAGGCCCACCAGAGGGCTATGGCAAAGGCGTCTGGTTTTTTGAACCCGCCGGCGCACGCCACGAAGCTACTCAACAGATCGGAGAGGAGGACTTAATTTATACCGCCAATGTCTACGGACCCGTGCAATTCGACGAGGGCCCGGAAACGCCAATTGTTGCCGTACAATCTTGGATGCAATACAAGGCCCTTGCCGATGCCAATAATGTTCCACTGGTGCGCAGCACTGTTGCAGGCGATACCACTTGGTTAGCTTGGGCACCGCTGGGTTCGACCTAATAGGATGCGATGCCGGACTGTTAATTTATTTACTATCTCAATGGAGGGATCATGACACTTCAAAATATCAACCCAATAAACGATCAGTTGGCCGACATTATTGTTCGAGCAGATGAGCCGTGGATAGAAACCGAACCCGGTAAAGCCTGGATGAAAGTATTATGGACCGGATCAGAAACCGGCCGATGGGCCGCACTCTTCAAATGGAAAGAAGGCTACACTGCGGCGCCACATAAACATCTATCAGACGCCCACACCTACGTTCTCAAGGGCAAATTACAGGTGCGCGACGGTATTTTGGGTGCAGGTGACTATGACTATGAACCAAACGGCGTGCTGCACGGCGAAACCGTCGCATTAGAGGACACCGAATACCTCTTTATTTGCGATGGTCCGGTGCTGTTTTACGACGCTAATGGCCTGACTCACTATCTCGGTTGGGAAGAACTTGCCAGGATGAAAGCAAGCGCCAGCGCCGGCACGCCAACTGAGATGAATATCACCGCATAACCCTGTGGCATTGACCAAAGCGCAAGCCAGGCTGTGGCTTGCGCCTCATATTCAGTAGTCCATGAGGTCGTCTACGGCATGCCCCCGCTCGGGAATGAGCATCGACCGCTCAAAACGTATCACCTCACTGCCATCTTGCTTCTTACCCACGGTTTCAACGCTAACAATACCTTGGTGGGGTCGAGATTTAGACGCACGAATACTCAGTACCTTTGACTGCGCGTACAACGTATCGCCTATAAAAACGGGACCCGTCAAACGCACTTTACCCCACCCTAGATTAGCGACCGTTTTTTGCGATATATCCGATACCGACATTCCCGTCACCACCGAAAGGGTCAGGCACGAATTAACTAAAACCTGACCAAACTCACTTTTAGCACCGTACTCTTGGTCAAAATGCAACGGATGCTGGTTCATCGTCAGCAGCGTAAACCAGGTATTATCGGTTTCGGTAATACTGCGCCCCGGTCGATGTTCGTAAACATCTCCAACCTGAAAATCTTCAAGGTAACGACCGTAAGATTCTCGGTACCTTTGCTCCCCAACGGGCTTCGCATCCGCAACCATATTATTCTCCTGTTTTGATTCAATTATTTTCGCGGTATCACAGATCCCGGCAACCGCGCATAGACATATAAGGCAAACAACAAAGCCTTTAAGATCCTGTGAAAGTCGGCGCCCTTTTTTCCAGAAACGCAGCCACCCCCTCTTTCGAGTCATGTGTCCCACGCAAACGCGTAATCTGTTCAATTGCCCAACGTCCGGTGTCGCGCCAATCTGGGTCTAAAGTGCGACGCAATCCGGCTTTTAGCGCCTGTACCGCCAACGGCGGGTTTTTAGCTATTTTATGAGCGATCTCAAAAGCTGTCGGCAACAGCGCGTCATGTTTGACACATCGGCTCACCAATCCCGTCTGCTGAGCAGTCTGCGCATCGATCACGTCGCCGGTAAACAACCACTCCGCCGCTCGCTCACGACCGACCAGCTGAGCCAGGCGCCCCAACCCAGGCGCATCACAACACAGGCCGCGTAAAACAAACAGTTCACCAAACGTGGCGCGCTCGGACGCGACCCGAATGTCAGCCATTAATGCCAACTCCATTCCCCACCCCACGGCGGGGCCATTGACAGCCGCAATCACCGGAATATCAGTGTGCAGCAGCGCATCTGCGGCGGGGGTCAACCCGCCGGTGGCTCGGCTGCGCTCGCGGGCCGTCTCTGGCGCGGGCAATTCCCCCCCTAAAATCTGCTTAACATCGTCCCCGGCGCAGAATACGCGTCCCGCTCCGGTGATAATCAAAACCCGGGCATCACTAGCCCGCACCGTATCCTCTAACTCACCGTAAAGCGCATAATTCAGAGCGTTCATGGCCTCGGGGCGATTTAGCGTCACCACGCCAATATGATCCTGCACATCGTATAACAAGGGGGGCTGGTCACTCATTGAGTTGTTTCCTTAAGTAGATCTGAGTTTGTTCAAGCACAGCTTTTGCGCGCGCTAGCGGCTCTATATATTGCTCCCGATAGCGCTTCGAGCGCACCTCAAGACTCAGCGGTGTCGCCTTGGGCAGGGCTCGCAACAGATGTTCCAGCGGTAATTCTCCCTCACCGGGCGCACTGCGACCATCTACCGCATCGCTAAGCAACGCCTTTGCTGTCTGCGACGTTGTACGCACTCCGTCACACAGTTGTATATAAGGGTGCATTTCTGCGTCCAGCACGGGTAGTTCATCTAATTCAGAGCTACGCATCAAATGCAGACTGTCTAGCAAAATACCAAAATTATGCGCTTGACTGGCAGCCAGCAATTCTTTGGTCTGACGCAATGATGTGACCGCTGTGATACGCAAAAATTCAAGCATCGGACGCATCGAATAGCCGGCACACCACTGGCTGATGTTATCAAGCGCGGGGGCCAGCAGGTCAGGATCACATTCGTCGCTGACAACCAGAATATGCTCGGCGCCCAAACGCCCACCCACGTCAACTAAAAACTGATGAGCGCTGCCCAGCACACCGCCTTTGGGAATCCACAGCACCTCAACGTCAAGAAAACCGAGTCCGTGCTGGGCTTTGATATCGAGCAGCTCAGACTCCCAAGCCAAGTCCCAGACCTCGGGACGCACCATCAGGCCTGCGTCAGAGTAACCAGCGTCCACCGCGCTTTGAGCGACAACCAACGGCGAAAATTCCGGCAACACTCCCGAGGCCAGAGAAATCCGTCTATTGTTCAACATGCTGCGTTCTCGCATTGCCCAACTCACCCTACGCTGACTGATTATTGACACCTTCGCCTTGTGCTCAGGCCAGGAGATGGCTAACCAAAGTCAAAACTTAACCATTACACATGCAGTCTGCAACGAAACACCAGCGGGGCACAAGTTGCCAGCAGAGCCCTGCGTTGTTAACGTAACGGTGCGCTCACCGGGATCAACCAGGCCTCATCAACTTACGCCGCAAACCAACACGAAACATGAATAACAGTAAACCCATAGATTACATCGAGCGAACCCGAGCCCAGTATGCGGCGCTTGGATACCCGCCTTACTCATGGGTCTACAGCGCCAGCGAGCCGGCATTAGCCGCCGTTAATAAACCGTTATCTGAATGCAAAGTGGGACTAATCGCTTCAGGCGGCATTTATTTCGCTGGACAAATCGCCTTTCATTTTAAGGATGATCTCAGTTACCGTGAAGTTGCGTACGACACACCCACACAGGCACTCAGGGCGACCCATTTTGCCTATGATTTGTCTGATGCGCGCGCTGACCCAAACGTTGTTTTTCCTGCGCAGGCTTTGCGCGGCGCTGTGTCCGAGGGCATTATCGGCAGCCTCAATACGCACGCTTACACATTTATGGGCGGCATCTATTCAAGCCGAAAGGTAGAACAAATATTGGCACCAGCACTCGCTGAACGGGTTCATAAAGACGAAGTAGACATTGTGCTATTGGTGCCGGTCTGACCTGTGTGTCATCAGTCCGTTGGACTGATCGCAAGAGCAATAGAACGCTTGGGAATTCGAACCGTGACCCTTAGCAGCGCCCGATCTATTACCGAAGCCGTGCAGCCGCCACGCTCGGTCTACCTCGATTATCCGCTGGGGCGAACGGCCGGAAGAGCACACGATAAAGACGAGCAAATGGCGATCGTCAAGGCCGCTTTAACCGCATCACAAGAGATTACTGTGCCTGGAAGCATTATCGACCTCCCTTTTTCTTGGCAAGAGGACGACACTTGGAAAGCAAGCGTGATGCGACCAACAACAAATACCAACAACTCGATTTTAGATGACCGCGTCGAACGTCATGCCACGCCTCAATACCAAACCACGCACGACGAACAAATTGCACAGGATAGCTGTTCAAGCTGCATATTTTTGGAGCCCGGTTAAGTCCACCATTGGTCGATAAGCCGGCAAAGCGGCGCATTAACCGCCAAAATCGTCCAATAATATATTGTCAGGTTCCACGCCGAGGTCTTCCAACATATTTAACACGGCAGCTGTCATTGGCGGCGGCCCGCACAGGTAATATTCGCAATCTTCAGGCGCTGGGTGATTTTTTAGATAGTTGTCGTAGACCACTTGATGTATGAAACCGACATGGCCGTCAAAAACATCCTCTGGCATCGGGTCCGACAGCGCCACGTGCCAATCGAAATTCTCGTGCTTCGCCGCGAGCTGATCAAACTCATCAACGTAAAACATCTCCCGTAAACTGCGCGCGCCGTACCAATAGCTCATCTTTGTGGTACGCCCTCTTCGATTGAGTTCATCAAAGATCTGCGAACGCAATGGCGCCATACCAGCACCACCGCCAATCCATATTTTCTCAGCTGGCGTATCTTTGACGAAAAACTCGCCGTATGGGCCGAAAACGGTGAGTTTGTCACCAGGCTTTAAGTTGAAAACATAAGAAGACATCTTCCCCGCGGGCACATCAGTACCGGGCGGCGGGCTGGCAACCCGGATATTAAACTTCAAGATGCCTTTCTCGTCCGGATAATTTGCCATTGAGTAAGCGCGGATTGTCTCGTCATCAACTTTGCTGAAGTTATCCCACACCGAAAAGCGGTCCCAGTCACCGCGATACTCTTGCTCCACGTCAATTTCTTTGTATTGCATGGCATAGGGAGGCACTTCCAACTGAACATATCCACCCGCTTTAAAGGCCACATCCTCACCTTCGGGTAGCTTAAGATTTAGTTCTTTGATGAACGTCGCAACGTTTGGGTTCGATGTAACATCACACTCCCACCGCTTAACCCCAATGGCGTCCTCCGGAACCTGAATCTTGAGGTCTTGCTTGACCGCAACTTGACAACTCAGGCGCCAATCGTCGCGAATTTCACCCCGCGTAAAATGGCCTTCCTCCGTCGACAAAATACTGCCACCCCCATCAACTACCCGGCAGCGGCACTGGGCACAGGTCCCACCGCCGCCACATGCACTGGCCAAGAAAATACCTTCCGAGGCCAAGGTGCTCAATAATTTTCCACCAGCAGGCACCTTGATGGCTTTATCTGGGTCGTCGTTGATTTCTATAACCACATCACCCGTGCTCACCAAGCGTGAACGCGCAAATAAAATCACTGCCACCAGCATGAGTACCGTCACGGTAAACATAACCACACCAAGCATCACTGTTGTGTCCAACATTCCTACTGCCTCTTTCTAAATATCAATGCCGCCGAACGACATAAAACAAAGACTCAACAACCCCACGGAGATAAACGTAATACCCAGGCCTCTCAAGCCTTCCGGCACATCACTGTATTTCAGCTTTTCGCGCACACCCGCCAATGCCGTAATCGCCAGCGCCCAACCGACCCCTGCACCGAGCCCAAAGACCGCACTCTCTGCTAGCGTCTGGTCTTGCTCTATCATGATCAGCGAGGCTCCTAAAATTGCACAGTTCACCGTAATCAAAGGCAGAAAAACACCGAGCGCGTTGTATAGCGCAGGGACGTAGCGATCCAAAACCATTTCCAAAATCTGGACCATGGCCGCAATCACTCCGATATACGACAAATAACCCAAAAAGCTTAAGTCAACGTCCGGGAACCCGGCCCAAGCCAGCGCGCCTTCACGTAATAAGTGATTAAAAATCAAATTATTGACCGGCACTGTGATCGCCAACACAACGATTACCGCCACGCCAAGACCAATCGCGGTCGAAATTTTCTTTGAAATCGCGATGAAGGTGCACATGCCCAAAAAGAACGTCAGGGCCATGTTTTCGATGAAAACAGCGCGAACAAAGATACCTAGATAATGTTCCATAACTACATGGCCTCTTTGTACTGTGCGTTGGGCGCAATTTCGTATTCGACGTCTTCAACTTGTTCAGTCTTCCACGCGCGAATCGCCCATATAAACAAACCAATGATGAAAAATGCACTGGGCGAAAGCAGTAACATGCCGTTGGCGTGATACCAGCCGCCGTTACTGACGGTAGGGATGATTTCATAGCCCATTAACGTGCCAGACCCTAAGGGCTCGCGTATCAACGCAACACCAATCAGGATCACGCTGTATCCCAATGCATTGCCAAACCCGTCTAACGCTGAGAGCCAAGGGCCATTTTGCATCGCAAAGGCTTCCGCGCGACCCATCACAATACAGTTGGTGATAATCAGCCCAACAAAAACGGACAAACTTTTAGAGATGTCATAGGCGACGGCCTGCAATACCTGATCAACCACAATCACCAACGATGCGATGATGGTCATCTGCACAATAATACGAATGCTTGTAGGCACCCGGTTTCGAACCAACGAGACACCAACATTAGACATAGTGGTTACGAATAATACAGCAGCACACATGACCAGGGTCTGTGACATGCTAATGGTGACCGCCAGAGCTGAACAGATCCCCAAAACCTGCAGAGCGATCGGATTATTATTGAAGATAGGGTCAACCAAGACTTCTTTTTGCGTTGCCATGATAATTCCTTAGAACGCTTACGCGCTTGCTTTCAAGCGTTTGATGAACGGGCCAAAACCAAGCTCGCCAGTCCAAAAATTAACCAAATTTTCGACACCCCGCGTCGTGAACGTCGCACCAGATAACGCGTCTACCTCGTATTGCGCTGCAGGCGAAGATGCCGGTGCACGACGTTTAACCAAACGAACCTGAGGCGATCCATCGTCACCATATAATTTGACGCCCGGCCATTTGGCTTTCCAACTTGGATTATCCACCTCGCCGCCGAGTCCGGGGGTTTCTTTCTGTGAATAAAAGCCTAATCCGGAAATGGTTTGCAGATCTGCATCGAGCGCAAGGTACCCATAGAGCGTGCCCCATAATCCATAGCCACGAACAGGAATCACTAATTTATCGATCACACCCGCAGAACGCCGAATATAAACCAAAGACACATTTTCCCGACGCCGGATGGTTGCAATATCATCCGACCCTGACAAAGCCGCTGACAAATCGGGATCTTTCGCTGCCCGAATTGGATCAAAATTTGCGGGGTCAATATCCGCAATGTATTCACCGCTGTTCAAATCAACCACATGCACATCAAATTGCGCGAACAACTCGTCAACCGTGCGACCCTGCGCATCTTCACTGCCAGAATCACCCAACATACCCGCTGCGCGAAGTATGTTCTGCTTTTGATCCAGTGCCTTGTTGAGCTGTTGCTGCGGCTTAAGCGCCACAGCGACGCCCGAAACGATGACCGAACACACCAAACAAATGGCTATCGCTACGACAAATGTATTACTTAGACTGTCTTTATCAAAACTAGCCACGTGCCAATCTCCGTTTGATGTTGGATTGCACCACAAAATTGTCAATCAGCGGTGCAAATAGGTTACCGAACAAGATTGCCAGCATCATGCCCTCTGGAAATGCCGGGTTCACCACCCGGATCAACGCGCACATTAAGCCAATCAAAATTCCATAAATTAAACGGCCGGTATTGGTATGTGCAGCAGATACCGGATCTGTTGCCATAAACACTGCTCCAAATGCAAAGCCACCGATCAACAGGTGCCACAGCGGACTCATACCAAACATGGGGTTGGTAGAATCTATGACGTTAAATAGGCTCACGGTAGCCACCAAGCCAATCACACAGCCGAGCATAATGCGCCACGATGCAATTCGGGTGGCAATCAAAATGGTGGCAGCAAGCAAAATCGCCAGGATGGATTCTCCGCCAATCGTGCCGGGCATATTCCCGATAAACGCCGACACCATATCAACCCCGTAATCGAGTCCTTGCGCTGCATTACCCAGCGGTGTTGCCTGTGTTACCCCATCCACGGCCACCCAGATCGTATCACCGGACATTGCAGCGGGATAAGCAAAGTAGAGAAACGCGCGCCCCGTGAGCGCCGGATTCAAGAAATTCTTGCCGGTTCCACCAAATACCTCTTTGGCAATAACCACACCAAATATGATGCCGATAATGGCCATCCACAGCGGTATGCCCGCAGGCAAAGTGAGCGTATACAAAATGGAGGTCACAAAATAACCCTCATTAACCTCGTGCCCGCGAACCGACGCAAACCAAATTTCGAATAACACCCCCGCAGCAAAGACAACGACGTAGAGCGGAAGGAAATAGCCGAGCCCGTGTATCAGACAGTCGACCCAAGAATTCGGGTCAAAGCTCAACATCGGATTCAAAAAGACACCGCGCCAGCCTTCGATTGCAGTCAGTCCACTTGCCTGCATCGCCTCGTTTGCCTGCAACCCAACGAAATAGGATCCAACCAATGCTGGAATCCAGGCACACAGCCAGACGGTCATCATAATTCGTTTAAGATCTAGACCATCGCGCACGTGGGATGCACCCGCCGTGACATGCCCTGGGGTATAAAGTGCAGTATCAATTGCTTCGTATGCTGGGAATAACGCTTCCAGCTTGCCGCCTTTTTCGAAGTGAGGCGCGATGCTGTCCATGTAAGAACGCAAACTCATGCGTTAACCCTCCTTCTCTATCTGTTCAAGCACCCGGCGCAGCACCGGACCAAATTCATATTTTCCAGGGCATACATAAGTGCATAGCGCAATGTCGTCTTCATCCAGCTCCAGGCAGCCCAGATTTATCGCTGTCTCTAAATCACCGACCAACAAACTACGCATGAGTTGTGTCGCCAGAATGTCCATGGGCATAACCGCATCGTAAGTGCCAATGGGCACCATAGCGCGCGTGCTGCCATGGGTAGTGGTGGTGAATTTGACGTTCTTCTCGCCTAACCACTTGGATAAAAATGAAGGATAGACCGAGTGGCGGTCTGCACCTGGGGATAGATAACCCAACAATTTGCGCTCAGCATCTTCAGGAAGAATGGATACCTGCAGGTCATATCGCCCCAGATAAGCCAATGGACCTTGCGCGGTCCGCCCTGCCAGTACAGACCCCGAAATGACCCTTTGATTGGAATCTATCAATTCACCCGCGGTAAGTTCATCTAGGCTCGCGCCTAGGAGCGTGTGCACCAAACGCGGCTGCGCAGCACCAGGGCCACCGATGGCGACCACGCGTTCATTCATTATTGTGCCCGTCAGGAACAGATGGCCAAACGCAATGACCTCTTGATAATTCAGATACCAAACAGTTTTCTGGCCACTGACAGGGTCTAAGAAGTGAATATGAGTACCCGCAAGACCCGCAGGGTGAGGCCCTACGACTTCATGCAAGTTAATTTTTGAATCATTGGCCTTGGGTAGCGACTTGCCCTGTGCATGACATACGTGCACCGGCCCATCAGTCAACCGCGCCAAGATCGCCAAGCCCGCTGAGAATTCCTTCTCATAGCCCTGCAATACCACGCTGGGATCTGCCGCTAACGGATTGGTGTCCAAGGCGGTAACAAATATCGAGTTAGGCGAGGTCACCGGATCAGGCACTTTGGCAAACGGTCTAGTTCGAAACGCGGTCCATGCTCCGCTATCGACCAATTGATTAACCACATCCGCGCGGCTCATGTCGGACAATTCAGACTCATCGCGGCGCTGATAAGTGACTTCACCCTCTCCGCCGAGTTCGATCACCACTGATTGAAGCGCACGTTTTGCACCACGGTTTATCGCAGTTACGGTTCCAGCAGCAGGCGCCGTGTAATTCACACCAAGCGTTTTCTTGCAGGTGAACAGGGTTTGGCCTTTAGCGACAGTATCCCCAACTCCAACGGCCATCGTCGGCTTCATACCCGGATAGTCGCCGCCTAGAACCGCAACACTGCGGACGGCGCGCCCTTCCCCAATACTCTGCTGGGGCGCACCTGCGATGGGTAAGTCCAGACCCTTTCTAATTTTTATCATGCGTACTCATTTCATGTGGGCTATACACGCGCATCGCCTGATCTTCTAAGTGCCGATATTGACGCCCAACCTTCTTGGCATCGTGATCGTTGGAGGCCTGGAGCCACATTCAGAAGCAGCCTGCAGCGGAAAAAGGTTGTACGAAAAATGCTAACAAAACAGCTCTCGCACAAGCGGCGCGCGAATTATAAAGAGATGGAGACGCAAAGCCAATCGTTTGACACGTGATTGTGCCGTCGGAGTCGAATTGGCTCACTGGAACTCGCGCCTGCGACGAATCAGAGAACTAAGATGCAGACAGCGCTGCCGGATGAAGAATCGGATACCCCTGACAAACAGCACTCGGCTCAAACGTCGTCAGCTCCCACGCGTCGTCGCATCGCAGCAAAGCCCGGGCCAGCTTATTGTTCAGCGCGTGCCCCGACTTGTAGCCGCTGAAGGCACCAAGTATCGGTCGACCAAGCAGGTACAAGTCACCGATAGCGTCTAACAATTTATGCTTCACGAACTCATCCTGATAGCGCAGGCCATCATCATTGAGCACGCCGGAATCATCTATTCCAACCGCATTGTCTAGGCTAGACCCAAGCATCTTATGAATCGCTTGAGCTTGGGGTAGTTCTTTAACCAGTCCAAATGATCGGGCCCGGCTGATTTCATCAACATAGGATGAGTTAGAAAAATCTAGTTCCGCAACCTTTGGGTATCGGTTGTAGACCGGGTGGTCGGCCACGAAGGTGTAAGCTGCCTTAAACCCATCATAGGGTGCCAGCGTTGCAACCGCATCTTCCTGATGCACGGTGATCTCGCGAGTAATGCGGATAAATTGTTTTAATGCCCTCTGCGCTACGATACCAACGGAGTTAATCATCGCGACAAACGGCGCCGCACTGCCGTCCATAATCGGAACCTCTTCGCCGGACAACTCGACAATCAAGTTATCCACGCCCAAGCCCCATAATGCGGACATGAGGTGCTCGACCGTCGCAATCTGGGCGCCAGAAACACCCAAGCTCGTGGACAACGTCGTATCGGACACATTCTCGGCGCAGGCCGCAATTGGGCCGCACTCTTTGCGGTCTGCACGTACAAAAGAGATCCCCGCGTTTTCACCGGCAGGGCGAAGCGTGATGCGTACCTTGTCACCTGAATGCACACCAATACCTATCGCGTGGACAGGCTTCTTTATTGTCCGTTGACGCAGTTGGTTTCTTATTCGAGGAGCTGGTTGCATAGTTATTTATCTGAAATAGAATTCGCGGGTAATCTCGATTGTGGGCATATTATACACAACCCATTCGAAATAATGAAAGAAAAATGAAGGAAAAAGTGGAAGAATATGCTACGAAATGTTTCAGCCGATGACAGCCTCTGCTAAGCGTTATAGACTAGCCCCGCGTACGCATCAGCTGCTTGTCTTGCCAGCACAGGTAAAAGCATCCGGCCCATTAGATTAACCACTCCCGGCTAGCTCATGACTTTTGACAAATCGATTAGTGTAGCGCCAATGATGGCATGGACCGATCGTCACTGCCGATACTTACACCGACTTTATAGCCCCGCCATTCTGCTATTTACCGAAATGGTCACCACCGGCGCCCTTCTGCGCGGGGGACAATGGCACCAACTCGACTACAGCGCCGAAGAACACCCGATTGTGCTGCAACTCGGCGGAAATGATCCGGCCGACCTAGCCCGTTGTGCTGCAGAAGCCGCGCGCAGGGGATTTGATGAGATTAACCTAAACGTCGGCTGCCCCTCAGACAGAGTGCAGCAGGGAACCTTCGGTGCTTGCTTGATGCTTACGCCAAAGATCGTTGCCCAGTGTGTGAGCGCCATGCGGGCAGCATGTGACATCCCGATTTCTGTCAAATGCCGCTTGGGTGTCGACGATCAAGACAGCGACCCCCTTCTCCAAGCGTTCATCGACGAAGTTGCGGACGGCGGATGCGAGCGATTTTACATTCATGCACGTAAAGCCATCCTCGGCGGCCTATCACCCGCCCAAAACAGATCAGTTCCACCACTTCAACCGGAGCGCGTTGCCCGCCTGAAACGAAACAGACCCAATTTAAACGTCGTTATCAATGGTGGCATTACCGATCCAACAACGGCAGAAGACTATTTGACTTGGGCCGACGGCGTGATGATTGGGCGCGCCGCCTACCACAACCCAGATCTATTGCGCACACTACACCAGCGCTTTGTAGACCCCACATTTAATCCATCTACCCAGTCGATTGTACTGGCTTATCGCACCTACATCAGCGAGCAACTTCAGATGGGCATTCGACTGAGCGCTATGAGCAAACATCTTCTGCATGCCTGCAGCGGCATGCCAGGCGCACGCCGGTTCCGCCAAATCCTCAGCGACAGCAAGCGGCTCAAAGAAAATAATATCGGCCTGATCGACGAGGCCATTGACCACATCTATGCAAGAGCAGCCTAATGATTGACTTGATAAAACGCCTATTTCTCAAAGACGAACAGCAAACCGAAGACCCTCAGGTCAACACTGCTATTGCAGCAGCCGCGTTAATGTTTGAGGTCGTTTGGGCCGACCATGAGATTGGTGAGCAGGAGATGCGATCTATGGCAGCGCTGCTACACGACATATTTAACATCGAGCACACTAAAATCGAGGAAATCATAGGGCTAACCCAAGAAAATCACCGTTCCAGCGTGGGCATTTTTCCTTTTACCCGCGCGCTGAACACCCAACTCGAGCAGAATGAGAAATATCTAGTCGTTAAAGCCCTTTGGACCATCGCATATGCTGACGCACAAATAGATGCCTTCGAAGAACATACCATACGACGAATCGCCGATTTGTTATATGTGCCTCATCAGCGTTTCATCGAGGCCAAACTCGCGGCTCGCAACCCTTAACACATCCACATAGCTATTGGCTGGTCTGGCTAGCGTCAGAACCAGATCGCTCCGACTCCAAAGCCGCAACCAAATCTTTAAACGCGTTTTGATTACGCTCACTCATACTCATCAGGACATGGTGGGCATCGATGACGCGCTCACGCAAATCGGCCTCAGTCAACTCTGGCGAAACCGGCAGTACCGCTAATGGCGTTGAGCCATGCTGGTTCTTGTCAACAAGCGTGAAAACATCGTCGAAGCCCATATTTGACAAGATGCGCAAGATACCCGGATCAACACAGATCAGGGCGGGCAGTTCCCCTGTCTTTTTTTGCACACCGATACTCAGTTTTGCGAGCACACCCAAGGACGTGCTGTCGATGGCGATCGCATCGGACAAATCAACCAAGACACAGTTGAACTCGGGATTGTTTAACATCACCTGCAGGAAGTGATCAAACGAGCCACACAGAGTGACTCGTACATCACCTTCGTAACGAATGACGTAAACACCTTGGTGTTCGCCGACAACAATCCGTCCGCTCATGACCGTATTAATCTACCCATGGCAAACCAGGAGACAACTCACGTCGTCATGACCCAGTGATGATTCTTCAAGTTTTGCCCACAGCTCGTCAATATCCTCACTTTGGCTCACAACCTCAGACAAACGGACTTCTTTATCTTGTAACTGCGTGGGCGCTAACAAATCGAGCACGCCATCAGAAAATACAACCAAGCGAGCGTGTTTTGGGAAAGCAATCTGTCGCGACTCAAAAACAGCATTTTCAAACAATCCTAACGGCTTACCCTTCTGCTCTAACCGAATACAGCCATCGCGCGCAGCCATCAGGGCCGGTGGAAAGTGCGCCGCATTGGCATAACACATCATATGGTTACGCGTGTCTACGATGGCAAAAAACATAGCCACATGTTTATCAATATGCTGCTCGATAAGTTCAGCATTTATCCAATGAAGCACCTGATCCGGGCGAGTCAAGGCAGGCCCCTGGAGGTCTCGGCAAAGTTGCCTAGAAAGATTTTTCAACAGCACGGTGATGAACGCGCTCGACGCACCGTGCCCTGAGACATCAGCCAGATAACACACAAAATAGTCGTCAGCGATTGGAAAGTAATCAATGAAATCACCACTGAGCAGCAAAGAAGGCTCAACTCTTCGACTCAACTGATAAGCCCCAATGGTCAGGTCATTAGGCGGCAGCATACTCATTTGAATGTATTGACCCGCGCGCAAATCTTGCTCCAGCTCATTGCGCAACCGCAGCAGCTCTGCGTGATTATCCAATGCAGATCGCCCGCTGCGCGCAATCGCTCTGTGCAGGCGAAATGCCATATCATCGTCGCTCAGCGGCAACTGCCAACAATCATTCACCCCATGCTCAAAACACAAGGACATCACCCGTTCAGACAACGGTATGTGCGTCATATAAATCAGCGCTGTACCCGCAGACAGAGACTCCCGGGTCGGCAGCAGATCGGTTGAATCGCACAGCAAAACGTGTACGTCGCTCTCCTCACAATGGGCATGGGCAGATTGGCGGTCACCCACATAGATCGGCGAAAAACCAAGGCGCTTGAGTTGCTGATCGAGCGGCCCGTCGTGACAGGTCTCAGTATCGAGCACCAAAACCGTCATACGAACCTCTCGTTCACAACACGTCGCTAAAAGTCATCGTCATCGTCATCGTCATCAAATCCATCCTGTTCAAAAGGATCATCTTCGCCGAGACCATCATTGATATTAAATCTGCGCTGCTGCTCATAGGTATCTTTGCGAAATAAATACCGATCACCCATGACCAGATCATCGATTCCAATCAACCCTGCACGAAGGTCAACAACATAAGCGGCTGTGACGATCGCACGAGTACTGTTTGGCGACACCGCGAGAATGGGGTTCACAAAACTGCTGATTCCTAGACCGAGGCTGTCCCGCACATTGGAAGGGCCGAAAAACGGCAGCACCACGTAAGGCCCGGGGCCGCTCCCCCAAACAGCAAATGTCTGCCCAAGGTCCTCCGAATTTTTCGCCAATCCTGCCGGCGAGGCCACATCGATTAGCCCGCCCACGCCCAAGGTTGTATTCATCGCAAAGCGACCCAAATCTGAAATGGACGCTTTGGGTTTACCCTGTAGGAGCTGATTGGCCGCCGTTAACGGCGTCATAATATTGATAAAGAAGTTACTCACTCCGGTGCGTACGAACTTCGGCACCACTTTGACATAACCCACGGCAACCGGACGTAAAAACCATCGATCGGTCCATTCATTAAATTCAAAAACCTGCCGATTGACGCCTTCCCACGGATCATCAGCCGCCTTCACCGAAGGCGCTAGAATCATGAAAGCAAGAACCAACACAAACGCTGTTCGACCCACAATACATACTCCTTGAACGACCTACGTCAATCCTCTAACGGCACTCGACTGAGCACATAGCTTTTGCGAACTATCGCCGCGACCCGAGAATGATGCCGGCAGCGTGCAGGTCTTGCAATGTCTTTAATCCCTGAGCGTGCAATTCTCGACGCCCGATTGAATGTCCTAGAGTATTAAGCTGCCCACCAATTTCATCTAACGCAGACCGTGCGTCCATAACCTGCAACAACTCAAGCAGTTTATGAGTCATCACATTTGATTGTTTGAACCGCACATGGTCTTCCCGGTCACGGAAAACTAATAAGTAAGTTGGTGCAGCGGGCTTTACGTTAGGCTGGTTGAGCGGACCCAGTTGGTGCACCGGATAGTCATACATCAACGCCTGAAACAAAGACGAGCACACCAGGGTGCTCATTAGATCTGTTTGCGCATCAACCTTCACCGCCGCTTTCTCAACAGCGACGTCCAAAGCCAACTCCACCCACTCGTAATGACATAACTCGAGAAAAAACGCGGGTAATCCATGCAGGCCACGCCGCGCCAAAAAGCTCAAAAAGGCTTCACATATTTCAAGAAAATAAGGCGATTCACAACGATGATCTCGCACAAATTCACGGGCTAAGTTTGACCACGACGACTCATCTAGAATCTTTTTAGCCACTGGAAATGTGTTGTCGATAAAGCCAGTAATGTTGCTCAAGACAAGATTTGAATACACCTGCATACGACGAATATCAACGTCCTGAAGCGGTGGATGATTTAGCGGATCCCGCACGTAAGATGCGAAGTTTCGCTGCACCTTTGTAAAGTGCAGCACATTTTCAGATGGATCAGGCATGTGTCAGTGAACCCATATGCCCCTCACCGGCCACGCCTTGATACCGGCGCACCTGGGCCACCTCATCAAGCAACTCCTGCAAGGGCGGAAAATTGAAATCTCGCTCGACCAACGTAGGTACCGGACCTAACGCCTCAAAGGCCTCCTTCAACAGATCCCAAACCGGCTGGACAACCTCACTGCCATGGGAGTCGATCCGCAAATCTTCTGCCTGCGCATAGTGCCCTGCCACGTGAATGTATTCCGTACGTTGCAGATCCAAACGCTGCATAAAAGCAGACGCGTCGTAGCTGTGATTGATGCTATTAACAAAGAGGTTATTCACATCCAGCAGTAGCCCGCAATCGGCCTGTGACATCACCTGATTAATAAATTCTGCTTCATTAATCCTTTGTCCGGGTGCCGCATAGTAACTGACATTTTCAATTGCAATTTGTCTATTGAGAATGTCTTGGACCTGCCGAATCCGCGCCGCCACTGCGGCAGCCGCCTCTTCAGTGAACGGAATTGGCATCAAATCATACAAGTGCCCTCTTTCGTCACTGCAGAAACTCAGGTGCTCCGTGTAGAGCTTGATATCAAATTCGTCGAGGAACGCGCCAACCGCTCGAACCAACTCGATATCCAGAGGCGCGGGGCCGCCGATGGAGAGCGATAAACCGTGACAAACAAACGGAAAGCGTTCCGTGAGCGCTCGAAACTGCCTGCCGTAACGTCCACCTACACCAATCCAGTTTTCAGGCGCGACCTCCATAAAGTCTATAGGACGATCGTCATCTAATCCGTTCAGGCCGGCCAAAAGTTCTCTTCTCAAGCCCAGACCTGCCCCGCTGACCGGCCGCTGCGCAGTGTATGGCATTATTTAACAGACCCTAAACTGCAGCTCCACACATCCCCTCACCACACTTGCCTTCGCCGCATTTACCTTCTGCAGCCTTCTCATCCTCGGCGCTATCACCTTCAGCAGGTGCTTCGGCGCTCGCACCGCACATACCTTCGCCGCATTTACCTTCGCCGCATTTACCCTCAGCGACCATCAAGACGTCATATCCACGCTCAAGATCTGTGGAAACAAAAAGACTATCCTGCGCAACCGCAACATTCACCGCGCCCAACGACGCCACAAACGCTGCACCCATTAGCGCGGAGATTGGCTTTTTTACACCGTTATTCATCTAATCTTCCTAACACCCAAAAACGACAAGCATACTCCCAATATTCTGACCTATGCCAGTCCAACTCGCTGTTCTTCACTGAGGATGTGGGCCGCAACTCGTTTTGTCGACGCCTTCCAGAGGGGGCCAAAAAAAGCCTGATCAAGCGGATGAGGGTTCAATTTTTGACGCGCCACCGTTTCGGCAAACAGCACTAAACGAAGTTCTTGCACATAAAACCCAAGCTCAAGGACCCGTCCGGGATCCGCCAACTCGGCTTTTTTGATCTTTTGATACCTTTCTGTTATCGCTCGCATCTCGCTGATTTGTTTAAGATCTTTTGGAACATGGCCGGGCAAATTTTGCAATCGGCGAACAATTCCTGAAAGAAAGCGTGGAATCAATATCAGAAATCTTTGTGGCGTCACCGTCAGCACGTTCCTGGGCGCCAACTCATTGATCTGCCGCAGGATATCTTTTTTACTCTCAACGTACGCCACCGACTGAAGGTCATCTAATAGACGCATACACTCAAACCGAAGGGCCATAATTTCCGCAAATTGTCCAACAGTCTCCGAAAAGACGCCAGCGAGTTGACCTCGTTTAAGCTCTAGCGCAGCTGCAAATTGATCGGCGTTCTTCGGCAGCGGCGTCTCTTCAAAAAAACAGTACCAAACGATGTTGCTAAGCAATTCCTCCTTTAGCGCTTTTGCATCACCTAATGCAGCGAAATGCAGCCCCAGCTTAGGATGTTGGTCTAGGGCCTTACGGAAGTACTGACCCACTTTTCCTAGCCGCAACAGCGCCAGCCTGATCAAACCTTGCCGATGAGCAACGTCCCGACTGAGAGTGTCATCAAACAACACCAAGTCCACCCTCTCACCATGATCAAACAATCCCGGATACTTTATTACCGGAGCAGACTGGTCGCCTAAAACCAATTGGTCTTCAAGCGCATCCTGAGGAAACTCTGTCAGTCCCCTCTGGCCAAAACGTTCGATTTGCTTTGACGTCTTCATCGCAACTTGCTGCGTTTTTGACAGCGATTGTTTAATGACTCGCAAGTCTCGGCCGGCAGCCACTACTTTGCTGTGGGAATCGATAACCTCAATGTACATTAAAAGGTGCGCAGCAATACGACCTCGGTCCCAATCACTTTCCGTAATTTGCAATCGATAACGGTCGTGCAGCAACGTGGCTAGCGCTGCCAAAAGCCGGCCGAGACGGTAATTTTTTGGCATCAACAGCACCGCCGACAGTTCGTCGACTTTTTCTGGTAGCGGCACCAACGTGCGACGCTTTTGCTTTGGCAGCGTGCGCAACCATTGTTCAATTAACGCGGGCAGCAAACCCGGGACGGTCCACTCGAGCGCCTCTGCACTGATACCATTGAGTAAACCAACCGGAATCACGACGGTCACACCGTCGTCAATTTCTCCTGGCGCAAAACGATATCGTAGGGGTAATTGCAAACCATTTAGCTCAAGCTCCGCCGGATAAGCTTGTTCAGGTAACGCCCCAGCTTCTGTAGTGAGTAGCGCCTCTCGGGTCAGAAACAGCGCATTAACCTGCTCTGCGTGCGCACCGCGCAACCAATGGTTCAAATCTGCCAGTCGTACAATATGCTCAGGTAGCCGCTGCGCATAAAACGCATAAATTTCATCATCGTTGAGCAACAGATCTCTTCGCCTGCCTTTCGCTTCAAGATTTTCAATTTGCGCTATTTCCGCTAAATTATGCGCAAGAAACTCGGGCGCTTGCTTCACCTGTCCCGCAACCATCGCTTCGCGCAAAAATAAATCGCGACAAAACACCGGATCTATCGAGCTCAAGCTGAATTGCCGACGATCTGCCAACCGCAACCCATATAAGCTTATGGTATCGAAGGCCATCACCTCGCCGCGAGAGATACTCCAAAACGGTTCGCTGGATTGGTGTTTTAACAGATGCTGGGCCTGCTGTTCGATCCACCCCGGCTCGACGGCTGCCACGTTTCGCGCATACACACGGGACGTTTCAGCGACCTCACCCGCGACAATCCATTTTGGTGTTTTACCCGCCAACCCTGAGCCTGGAAAAATTCTTAGTTTCAGCTGGCGCGCACCCAAATATTGGCCACGCTCATCATGCAACCCAATCAGACTCAAGCTGCCGGCCAGTATAGATTCGTGCACGGCGCGGTAACTGCCGGGGGTTGTGTTGAACCGAAAGTTCAACGTTTTGCAAATCAAATGCAGTTGCCTATGCACTTCGCGCCATTCAGACACCCGTGTATGACTCAGAAAACGTTTCTTGAGCAGGCTGCTGAAGCGACCACGCGTGAGCGCTTGACGCTGCGTTTGCAGAAAGTTCCAAAGGTTCAGATAACTTAAGAAATCACTCTTTTCATCTGCAAATTTTTCGTGAGCCGCATCCGCCGCCTGCATTTTCTGAAGAGGTCTTTCGCGCGGATCCTGAATGGCCAAAGCGGAGACAATCACAATAACTTCCGATAACGAGCCGAGCTTATGGGATTCTGCAATCATACGAGCGAGGCGCGGATCAATCGGCATTCGCGCCATTTGATAACCCACATCTGTCAGCTGTCCTTGAGACAAAGCCTGCAATTCCTCTAACAATCGAACAGCATCTTTGATAGCTCGAGGGTCAGGCGGGTCAAGAAACGGAAACCGGCGAATATCACCCAACTTAAAAGCCTGCATCTGTAACAACACAGACGCCAAATTTACGCGGTGTATTTCGGCATCGGTAAACTCCGGCCGGCCCAAGAAATCCTGTTCGCTGTACAACCGGTAACATACCCCCGGAGCAATTCGGCCGCAGCGTCCTTTACGTTGATTTGCGCTGGCTTGGGACACCGGTTCAATCGGTAACCGCTGAAGTTTCGAGCGATAACTATAACGACTTACGCGAGCAAACCCAGGGTCAATCACATAACCAATATTGGGCACGGTCAACGACGTTTCCGCGACATTAGTGGCTAAAACAATCCGTCGCAGAGCAGTTGCAGGCGCAAATATTTTTCGCTGCTCAGCAAAAGAAAGTCGCGCATACAGCGGCAGTATTTCAAAGCGTTCGCCAAATTGGCGGCGCAATGTTTTGGCCGCCTCAAAAATTTCTCGTTCGCCAGAAAAGAAAACCAAAACATCCCTAGCCCCTTTCATGGGGCTCGCATCGATCTCGTTTAAGGCCTGAACAATGCCCTCAAATGGCTCGTCGTTATCCTGAGTATCGAGATAACACACCCGCACCGGATAGGTCCGCCCACTGACCGCCACAATCGGCGCGTCATCAAAAAAACTAGAGAACCGTTGCACATCAATGGTCGCGCTGGTGATGATGACCTTTAAATCATTTCGGCGCCGCAGTAACTGTTTAAGGTAGCCCAGCAAAAAGTCAATATTCAAACTGCGCTCATGCGCCTCGTCAATGATAATCAGATCATAAGCATTCAAAAAACGATCCGTACGAATTTCAGCCAGCAATAGCCCGTCAGTCATTACTTTTAGCAGTGATGCATCAGAGACCTGATCAGAAAAACGAACAGCGTGGCCAACAGCGCCGCCTAATTCACAACCCATCTCATCAGCAATTCTCTTAGCCACGGTTCGCGCAGCCAATCGACGCGGTTGCGTATGGGCAATCATCGCACCAACCCCCAGTCCCAACTGCAGAGCCAACTTGGGAAGCTGTGTCGTCTTACCCGAGCCGGTTTCACCAGCAACCACAACCACCGCTGAGGATTCAAGCAACGCAAGTAACTCGCTACCATGGGCGCTAATGGGAAGATCTTCCGGTAGGCTTAAGTCCAAGTCAGCGCGCGCCTTTTCTCGCAGCTGTCGCAGCTCAGTGGAAGCCAAAACGCCAGCTTGACGTTTTGTTTCATCAACTTCCCGGCGCAATCGATACGCATCGCGGCGCATCACGCGATCCATAGGTATATCAAACAAAGGTTGTCCCCGCCTCGATCGCGAGGAGCGTTTAGCACGTGCCATGACTACTGTCGCATGGGTGGTTTTCGCGTTACTTGGACAATTCCGTCATGCTCTCTTCCAGTCCCCGTATAGTCAGCGGAAACATTTTGCCGCCAACCAAATCCTGAGTCAGCGTAACGGATGAGGAATACTCCCAAGTCTCTTGCGGAGTTGGATTGAGCCAGACTATTTTTTCGTAAAGATTGGTGAACCTGTCCATCCAAGCGACGCCAGGTTCTTCGTTCCAATGCTCAACACTGCCCCCGGCATGCGTGATCTCATAAGGCGCCATCGTGGCATCCCCTACAAATACAACTTTATAGTCTTGGGCATATTTATTTAGGATTTCAAATGTCGAAATTCGCTCATTCATGCGCCGACGATTATCTTTCCACACCGATTCATAAATAAAGTTATGAAAGTAAAAACTCTCAATATGTTTGAACTCAGTGCGCGAAGCAGAGAAAAGTTCTTCGCAAATTTTTACGTGAGCATCCATCGAGCCGCCGATGTCTAGAAATAGCAGGACCTTAACTGTATTGCGCCGCTCCGGCCGCATCTTAATATCCAGCATGCCACCGTTATGCGCCGTGGATCGAATCGTATTGGATAGATCGAGTTCTTCGTCGCTGCCTGTACGGGCAAATTTACGCAGTCGGCGCAATGCCATTTTGATGTTGCGGGTGCCTAACTCAACAGCATCATCGAGGTTTTTGTATTGCCGTTCATCCCACACTTTCTTCGCTTTTTTCTTCTTGCCTCTGCCTTGGCCACCGGGACCATCTTTACCGTCACGGTCAGCATCTCCCTCGTCGCCTTTGTCTCCTTCCTTGCCCTTTTCAGCTTCGGCTTTCTCCGCGGCCTCCTTAGCCTCTTTAAACGCCTCAATCAATTTCTCAAGACCACCCAATGACTCTATCTGGGCCAACTCTTCAGGGGTCAACGATTTTTCGAACTCGCGACGCAACCACTCGTCCGGGATCAAAGACTCAAGCAAACCGTGCAAGTCTTCGAGCCCCTTGAAGTACGCGCTGAACGCACGATCGAACTTATCGTAGTTCTTCTCGTCCTTGACCATGGCTGTTCGACTGAGCAGGTAAAAATCATCAACATTGGCATAAGCCAATTGATGCTTCAGCCCGGCCAAAAGATCCATTAATTCACGAATGGACACCGGGACCTTGTACTTCCTCAGCGTTAAGAAGAAATTGATAAGCACAGTTTACCCTCTGCTGTCTCTACGATTCATAAACGCGAGCCGCTCAAGCAAGTGAACATCCTGCTCGTTCTTTACCAACGCGCCGTAGAGCGGCGGAATGGCTTTACTGGCATCTCGATTCGTCAATATCTCATCAGGGATATCGTCTGCCATCAAAAGCTTCAACCAATCAATCAATTCCGAGGTAGACGGCTTCTTTTTCAAACCCGGGACCTTTCTGACGTCAAAGAATATTTCCATGGCTTCTTTAACCAAATCGTTCTTGATAGACGGAAAATGAACCTCAACGATCTGTTCCATGGTGTCGCGATCGGGGAAATTAATGTAGTGGAAAAAGCAGCGACGCAAGAAAGCATCTGGCAACTCTTTTTCATTATTCGACGTAATAATCACAATTGGTCGTTGCTTGGCTTTTACGGTTTCGCCGAGTTCGTAAACGTAAAACTCCATCCGGTCAATTTCTTGCAGCAAATCATTGGGGAACTCAATGTCTGCTTTGTCTATCTCATCGATCAGCAGTACCACACGTTCATCTGCTTCGAAGGCTTCCCATAGCTTGCCCTTCTTGATGTAGTTGCGAATATCCTTGACGCGCTCGTCACCCAACTGCGAGTCCCGCAAGCGAGACACTGCGTCGTATTCATAAAGGCCGTTAATGGCCTTCGTCGAGGACTTAATATGCCATTCAATCAGCGGCATATTGAGCGATGCCGCCACCTGTTCCGCGAGCATAGTTTTCCCGGTACCTGGTTCACCCTTAATGAGCAAAGGGCGTTCCAGTTTAGCCGCAGCATCTACTGCCATGCTCAACTCGTCTGTCGAGATATACTCGTCGGTGCTTTCAAAGATCATTTAATGTCCTGCTGATTATGTATTCGCGATGATAATTTCAAACCCAGCACTTTAAAGAGCGCAACAGGCCGGTGCAAGCCCCTGCATGATATTCACGCCCCAATGACTGCCTTGACAAGCGCTAAATTTTGCGTTTTCTGCCCCAAATGTGCATGGCGCTGACTATAGCGGAAACCACTACCAACGATGCCAAAAGAATTCCCGCGCTCTCTGAAGGGGAGCCTTGTGCTTGAAAAAAAAACTCAAACACGGCAATAACAAAGGCCGGAGCCCAACTCTCAGCGTACAAGGGCACCGGCGCTGGGGTTAGAAAAAAAGTGAAGGTTAGAAAACAGATTAACTTCTTAAGCAACCCATCATCGCTAAATCTTATCAACTTATTCAGCAATAAAGTCGCACCGACAGCTGCACTAAAGACAACAACCCAAGCCAAAATCGTCATCACCGGTTACTGCTCTACCCAATTGACAATCATTTCCATCTCCTGGTCTTCATGAACGCGACTTTGCGCCACAACTTTACCGCGAACCGATATATCCGCTTGATGCACCGTTGCGCGATCACCAGAAACCAAAGGGTGCCACCACGCCAACTCTCGTCCCTCTGCCAACGTGCGGTATGCACAGGTGGTCGGCAACCAAGAGAACTCCGTCGCGCGCGCAGGTGTAAGCTGAACGCAATCCGGTATCAGCGCGTGCCGTTTCGGGTATTGGGTGCAGCGACAAGCCTGCTGATCCAACAAATCACAGACGATGGCGGTATAGTGCACTTCCGCCGTGTCTTCATCCTCCAGTTTGATCATGCAACAGCGAGCGCAACCATCGCACAGTGATTCCCACTCACTATCGCTCATCTGCGACAGGGTTTTATCACGCCAAAAGTCAGCCATCATGAAACTCTTTGCTGGGCGGCAACTGTAAAAAAAAACCCTGATCGTTGATGGCCTGCATCACTTGCGCTGCATCTGCCTGCGCCAGATAACGATCTCGATCCAGCTCTAACTGCAAAAAACTGACCCCAACCCCAAAGTGTGTCCGCAGCGCCTCCGGCAGTTCATCAAAATCTGCCTCTGCAGGGAGATAAAGATACGTGTCCGCTCTGCGCTCACTGCGGTAGACGCTGACCCGAATAGACTCGGGCACTGCGCTCACCCGTGGCTCCCATTACCGCCGCGTAAAATATCCAAAAAATCACTCCCTAGAATTTCAGATCGCCAGCCATCGTATAAGGGCGGCAATTTATTGTGTTCAGAAAAGTAGCGAATACAGGCCTCAAGCTCTTTTTTACGCGAAAGTAACTCCGGCGCAAGCTGCAGCCGCTGCGCATGAAAACGCGCCGATACCTTCAACTTTTTAAGCAACGCGCTCTGCGCGGACGACAGCGGTCTTGGCAAATCAGGCGGTTCAGCGGCACGACGCCCCAACTCGTGCTGCAAAAGTAGATCTTCACCATACCGGCGCGCCACTCCGCGCGGCAACACTTGCTGAATCTGAGATACATCCAGCACCTCAGTTTTTGCAAATTCAAGCAAATGTTCTTCCCAGATTACCCGGTTTCGAGGAATATTTTCACGCCGAGCCGTTTTCTCGCGCCAAGCCGCCAAAGACTTCAGCACAGCCAGCGATTGTCCGCGCAATAACGAGGCTTTCTTAATCGTGCGATAACACTCGTGCGGATCTGCAGACTGATAGTCGCCACGTCGCGCCATGTCTTCTTGAAACCAGCCCAGTCGTTCACTGTGATCTAGCGCCCGTGACAGCTGCCGGTACATAGGCACCAGATAGGTCACATCCTCCACCGCGTAATCCAGCTGAGTCTGACTCAGGGGACGGCGCAGCCAATTTGAACGCGTTTCATGCTGATCGAGCACTTGGTTCAGGCGGCTTTTAACCAACCCGGTATAGCTCAGGCTATAATCAGCCGATACAAAAGCATGCGCGAACTGTGTGTCAAAGATTCCTTTGGGCCGCACGTTTAAATGGTGGTAGATCAGTTCCAGATCTTCAAGGCAGGCATGCATCACTTTGACCCGGTCGCCCCGCTCCAAGTATTCGGCAAAAGGCTGCCAATCATCAATGGCCAAAGGATCGATCAAAAAAAAGTCTTCCTGACTGGCCACTTGATACAGTCCGGGCAAGGGATAATAAGTATCCGTGCGAATAAATTCAGTATCCAGGGCAATTTCCGCCTGCCATGACGCAACCGCCTGTTTCAGCGACAAATTATCAGCGATCCACTCAGGCAATGGCCCGGCGCCCCTGCAGAGCATGGGACAACGTGCCCCCGTCCGTGTATTCGATTTCGCCCCCTAAGGGAACCCCGTGTGCGATTCGACTAATGCGGCCAACGTGGTCACGAATCAACTGCGCCACATAGTGAGCTGTAGCCTCACCTTCAACTGTTGGATTGGTCGCCAGAATAACCTCTTCGGGGCGCAAAAGCCCAACGCGCTCGAGCAATAAATCCAGACCTAATTGATCGGGACCTATTCCGTCCAAGGGTGATAAACGACCGTTGAGCACAAAATAGAACCCTTGAAAACCGCCCGCCTGTTCAATGGCCAAAATGTCTGCAGGGGACTCAACCACGCATAATAACTTTTCATCACGGCGCTGATCCTCGCATAAGACACATATTTCACGTTCCGTCAAATTGCGGCACTGCGCACATAAACCAACGTCGCGGATCGCAACCTGCAAGGCTGCGGCTAAATCTCGCCCCGCTTCTGGCTCACGCAGCAATAAATGTAATGCCATTCGCTGTGCGCTTTTTGGACCGACACCGGGTAATACTTGAAATGCCTGTATCAAGCTTTCTATCGCTGACATTCGACTAGGCGCGCAAATTGCCAAATGGCAGGTTTAAACCACCTGTCAACTCTGACATTTTCTCAGCTTGGGTGCGCTCAACCCGGCGCACAGTATCGTTACAGGCCGCGGCAATCAGGTCTTCTAGAATTTCCTTATCTTCCCCCAACAGGCTTTCATCCAGATCTATTTTTTTCACCTCATAACGGCAGTTCATTGTCACTTTGACCATACCTGCACCGCTTTCGCCTTTAACTTCTATCGCAGCCATCTGCGTCTGAGCGTCTTGGAGTTTAGACTGCATCTCCGTCGCCTGTTTCATTAAATCGCCAATGCCTTTCACCACATCTCCTTAAATAGGACTAATTTGATCAACGCGCCCACCAAACTCATCGAGCAGATTCTGCACAACATGGTCTTGCGCAATGGCCTGCTCGGCCCGTACTTGAAGCGCCCTTGCCTCACGATTACGCTTGGCAGCAGGCGTTTCGGTGCTTAATTTGCTAGGCTCGATAGTCAGAACAACCGGCTCACCCAAAAGCGCCTGCAGGGCGCGCTGCAGCTGCTGTATTTGACTTGGCGTTAACAGCGTATCGTGGCCTTCGTCTAGCAACAACGCAACATCTGGCAACGCCAGCCTGTGCAGAACACTGTTTTCAGCGATCATGCGCGTCACGCCACCTACCGACAGTCTCGCCACCCAATCAAACCAGTGTTCACTGAGCTCATCAGAAGATTGTGAGGGCGAACCAGATTCAGTTGCCTGCGCTTGCGCGATAGTCTCCGACTGATCCCCGCCTTGCGCCTGCTGCGCCGGCCCAGTTTCAGCATCTGGCTCGGCAACCGACTCACGATCCAGCCGCGGCGGAACGGTGCTGTCGCGCTCTGGCGCGAAGGTCAACATTCGCAGCAGGGTCATTTCAAATCCGCTACGCTCGTCCGGAGCAATTGTTAAATCACGCAAGCCGATTAGGGCGATCTGATAATATAACTGCAGCTCTTCCGGACTGAAGTCTGTATTGGTTTGCCCGAGCGCGGACTGCACGGCTTGAGCGTGCAGGGCCTCCATCAAGCCTTTAAGCACTTCACCAAAATCAGCGCTGCGCAGCGCCAAATCAGCGCTGATCTCCAAGACTGTAGACACCGAACCGGCCACCAAACCGCGCATCAAACTGGCCACTTCGTCGCGACCGGCAACCCCAAGCAAGTCGGTCACTTCGCCAGCGCGCAAGACGCCTTGCCCAAAGGCAATCGCCTGATCCGTCAGACTCAACGCATCGCGCATACTGCCTGCTGCACTGCGCGCTATAATGTCCAAAGCACCCTGATCATGTTCAACTTTTTCGTCTGACAGAACCGAGTGTAAATAATCCGCAATCACCTCTTTTGATATCTTTTTGAGCTGAAACTGCAAACAGCGCGACAACACCGTTACGGGCACTTTCTTGGGATCCGTTGTTGCCAACAAAAACTTAACGTACTCCGGAGGCTCCTCTAGAGTTTTCAATAATGCGTTAAAGCTCGCCGTAGACAACATGTGTACTTCATCAATGAGATATACTTTGTAACGACCGCGAGTTGGCAGATATTGGGCGTTATTCAGCAAATCACGTGTGTCGTCAACACCCGTACGAGAGGCTGCGTCCACCTCAATCAAATCTATAAAGCGGTTTTCTTTGATCTCAAGACAAATCGCACATTTTTCACAGGGCGTCGCGCTGACCCCTTGCTCACAGTTTAAGGACTTCGCGACAATTCTCGCTATGGTGGTTTTCCCAACCCCTCGCGTCCCGGTAAACATGTAGGCGTGATGCAAGCGACCCGCATCCAACGCATGGCGCAGCGCACGTACCACGTGTGCTTGCCCCACTAGCGCGTCAAATCCCATAGGGCGCAATTTTCTTGCTAAGACTTCGTAACTCATCTGGCGTATCCTACAGCCTTCCTGCACAAGACTTAAATAACATTTGCCTTCGTGAGCACTTTTCAACAACACCTTCGACGACATCCGTTTGTCATTGCCGGCCATCGCGGCGCCGCAGGCCTTGCACCCGAAAATACTTTGGCAAGCTATAGTCTCGCACTGGAACTGGGTGTGACAATGCTCGAACTGGATGTCCATCGCGCGCATTATGCGGATGGACGCGCAGATTTAGTGGTCATCCACGACAATAAAGTCAACCGCACCACCAACGCAAAAGGCACCTTGGAAGAGTTCTCCATCGAAGCCTTGCGCCAGCTCGATGCCGGTGACGGGCAATCGCTTCCATTGCTTAGCGAAGTGTTGGACCTTCTCACTCTTCATACACAAACCACCGGTCGTATCACCGCGCTTAATATTGAGCTCAAAGGAGAGGAAACTGCAGATCTAGCGGCACAAATGTTGAGCCAGACATTCGCCTTCCCCATCGTTATTTCGTCATTTGAACACTTCAAATTAACTAGATTTCGCACACTAATGCCACAGGCCCCCATTGCGCCGCTCTACCATCGTTATCGCTCAGACTGGCACACAACAGCCGATGATCTCAACGCATGTGCAATCAATATTAGTGCGAAAATGGCCACCCAAACACGCATAAAAAAATTCAAAGCAGCGGGCTACGCTGTATTTGTTTACACCGTCAATTCATTACAAGAAGGCCAACAGCTCAGGGACTGGGGTGCCTCAGGGTTGTTCACCGACCGGCCCGATATTTTGATGCCGCTAAGCCTCACGAATCCGTAGATGGGCAGCCGGGTTGCATTGATATTTTTATCGAGCAGATAATTTTTAGCCGGTGATAATCACCTTCAACATCAGGCCAGGCTGACGGAGTATTTCAAGCTCCGCCCTCTGCTGATAAATTTCTATTCGAGGCTGCCATGCCTCACGTTTGAGCTACGCCCTGCGCCTGCTGCAAAATAACCGGCATCAACCGCGATTAGCGGGAAACCCAGCTTTTATCCTATACTCCGCCACTGCTCGCGCTCCTGCACCTGATAGGCTGCTGAACGTTCGCTAAAACAGCCCAAACTCCAGTTCACAAAAAAGGAAAAAACTCATGAAACTCGATTCTAGTATTTCGGCCGTCATCACCGGTGGCGCTTCAGGGCTGGGTGCAGCGACCGCTCGGGCGCTCGCAAATCACGGCGTAAAAGTCGCCTTGTTTGACCTAAATGAAGATAAGGGAGCTGCTCTGGCCGCCGAATTGGGCGGGGCCTTTTGCAAAGTCAACGTAACCGACGATGCGTCAGTTGATGCAGGATTTGCACAAGCACGTGCGGCAATCGGACAGGAGCGACTGCTGATCAATTGCGCGGGCACCGGAAACGCCATAAAAACCATCAGTCGCGACAAAGCAACCGGCGCCATCAATCACTTTCCGCTCGATGCGTTTAACTTAATTATCCAGATCAACTTGGTCGGTACGTTCCGGTGCATCGCAAAATCCGCAGCTGGAATGGCGACACTGGACCCAATCAACGGTGAGCGCGGTGCAATTGTCAATACAGCTTCAGTCGCTGCGGAGGACGGTCAAATTGGCCAAGCATCCTACTCCGCCTCCAAAGGCGGCGTCGTTGGAATGACGTTACCCATCGCACGCGATTTGTCCCGCGAATTGATTCGCATCAATACAATTCTACCGGGCATATTCGATACGCCTTTACTGCAGGGCGCACCAGAGGCCGTCAAACAAGCACTCGGCGCTCAAGTGCCAAATCCGGCTCGCCTAGGCGCCCCCGAGGAGTACGCGTCACTGGCAATAGAAATGTGTAAGAATGCGTACTTCAACGGCGAAGATGTGCGCTTAGATGGCGCGATCCGCATGGCACCTCGCTAATCTCCAAAATCAACTCCACTAAACTCAAGAAAAGGACAGAACATGGCAGACGCTTATATCATTGACGCATGCCGTACCCCTCGGGGAATCGGCAAAGCAGGCAAAGGAGCCTTAGCTCATTTACACCCTCAAGTGCTCGCCGCCACGGTACTCAGTGCCATTGCGCAACGCAACAATCTAAACACCGCAGAAGTAGATGACATCATCTGGGGCACCAGTTCACAGCGTGGCGCGCAGGGGGCAGACATGGGCCGCATGGCCGCACTAGACGCGGGTTATGACGTCAAAGCCTCCGGAGTCACTTTGGACCGGTTTTGTGGCTCTGGCATTACTTCAGTCGCCCTCGCGGCCGCTCAGGTCATGTCTGGTATGGAAGACCTTGTGGTCGCTGGCGGCACGGAAATGATGTCATACACCGCCTCAACCGCCGACCCTGACAATCCACCGATGATGGATGCGGGTAACTTACGCCTGCGCGCAAAGCACCCGCAATCTCAGCAAGGGGTATGCGCTGATGCTATCGCAACCTTGGAAGGCATCGACAGAGAAGCGGTCGACCAGTTGGCTTTTGTTAGCCAACAACGCGCCGCCCGCGCCATGGAGGAAGGCCGATTCAGTCGCTCTCTGGTACCGGTCTATAATCTTGATGGCACACTTGCCCTTGATCGAGAAGAATTTCCTCGCCCCGGCACCACGATGGAAACGCTTGGGGCGTTGAAAACTGTCTTTAACAACTTTATGGACATTCCGGTGGACGCCGAGGGCAACACGTACGGCACCATGGTCACCAGTAAATATCCACAGCTAGCAGGCAAAATTAATCATGTGCACCACGCTGGCAATTCCTCTGGTGTGGTCGACGGCGCCGCCGCATTACTGCTTGCGTCACCGGAATACGTAAAAAAATCCGGCTTGGCCCCTCGAGCGAGAATTGTGGCAACGGCCAACATGGGTGACTGCCCCACGCTCATGCTCAACGCCCCAGTGCCCGCAGCACGAAAAGTTTTAGCCAAAGCTGGATTGACTAAGGACGACATCGACGTCTATGAAATCAATGAGGCCTTTTCGGTTGTGGCAGAAAAGTTCATTCGCGACCTCAATCTTGATCGCGAGAAAGTGAACATCAACGGCGGTGCCATGGCTTTGGGGCACCCTATTGGTGCCACCGGATCAGTGCTGATCGGCACTGCACTAGATGAATTGGAGCGCTCAGGCGGACGATACGGCCTAGTCACAATGTGTGCCGCAGGCGGCATGGCACCAGCGATTATTATCGAACGCATCTAGATAGGCAAAAGCTGGCGACGGCTCCGAACGCGCTTAGAAATAGTATCTACACGCTTGCTGTAGGTACTATTTAACGCCCGTGAACCTAGGCAACTGTAACCGGGTTGTGATGCGATAAGGCTGCAGCGGACGACTTAATGCACCATCGCTATGACGGCGAAAAATGCAGCCACGATGGCTTGGACGTCGATCGTCGCCCTGCACCCATGCGACCGCGATAAACCGATTTGGGTCCCGCAGCTTTTGGGCAGCCGCATTAACGTCCTGGGTAACCGCTTCCAGAGTCGCCTTGCGACGGCCCGCACTGTTCACGGGCAAGCCGGCCGCCCGCCTACGTCCATCAAGCGCTCGCCGCTGCACTTCGAAGGCCTGTCGATAGGACGCAGCAGACTCCCAACCGTGTCCGTCGGTATACACATAATAATGATTTGTCAGGCGCGTAACACACACGGGTTTACCCCGCACCGGAGACACATCACGACGACGAAGTATACGTTGATAGTGATGCATTAATTTTCCAAGTACCTCCCCCCCGCGGTTGAGCAGCAATTCGACATTGACCTCACCCTCAGGAAAATCACTTAATGGAAACTGGTAGGTCTTCTGTGTCCCCATCACAAGGCGCACGCCCGCCGGCAGATCTGCAAGACGCAGCTGTTCTTTCAACTTGGCACATTCCTTCTGCAGCAAAACCACTGCTGCGCCTGCGTCGATTGGCCCAATTGATGACGCAGTCACAGGCTGGATTTGTGGGTCGTCGAACTGAACGACCTCAGAAATACCTGATGTCGAAACTGCAAAACGAATCAGACGCACTCCGTGAATAAGGCCATAACGCTCAAAAATCTTATATTGCATGGTGCTAAGCGCAAGCAAGTATTCGTTGGAGGGCAAGCAGTCAATCATAGCGACCAACTGACTGAGCACAGCATTCTCTCCATATTTCATGAGCACAAATAATGCGGCTTGACGCAAGCCATAAGCCGGATAAACCGGCGTATAGTCTGCCGGTGCACTGTCTAACGAGATCTCGACAGACGTGCGAACGCTTTTCGTCGCCGCTGCACCAAGCCCGAATAAGCTGAGTTGCACGCCTTCCTCCTTTTGATTTGATATGCCTGAGATCAAAAGCCCCTAGATCCACGCGGCAACACGCGCTCACGCCGCACGAAAACAAGCCGACGTAACGGAGATATCATAAATTCGACAGCGTGGCGGTGAACATGGCATCTCACCACATGGCAACCGGATTGACAATCATCTGGACAGTACCTTTGAGCTTCGCGTGACCCAGCACAAACATAAACTCTTTAACGTCTTCACGCGCCAGGCGACCTGTGTTCATCGTTTCCAGCAGGTATATCCCCTGCTCTTTCAACAATGTGACGTGCCCGTAAAACAGCTTATCGCCCGGCACCGCGGGTACGGCCTCCACGCCCCAAGTATCCGCGCCTACCGCCATCGGGTTTAGAGAGGCCAGATACACCGCAGCCGCGTTGGTTAGACCCGGTATGGTACGACCCCAAGTTTGAGGGTCACTCTTCAACTTTTCGTCTGTCCAGCCAGTGTGGAATAAAATGACATCACCAGACTTGAAAAGAACCTTCTGCTGCTTTGCAGCAGCTTTAATATCGGCCTCTGTGATCGGTTGCCCGCCCTCAAGGTAGGGAACACCAAAATGTTCAGTCATGTCTAAAAGTACCCCGCGACCAATCAGTGGCGGCACTTTGTGCAAACCCAGCTTAGTGACCCCTGTGATCTGCGTGAAATCCTCTCCTTTGTTACAGTTATAGAACATCCCCGCCTCACCAAGATGGGCTAATCCATCCAATTGAGGGCCTGTACCCAGCCACATTTGCACAACATCGTCGTTATAACTCATGGGCCAACCGTACGCATCAGTGGTGTCGCGGCCAAATTCTTGGCCGGGCTGAACAATTTGCAAGCGGGTGTCGCGAGGCGGAAATGCTGGCATGCCAGCGTCAATAACAATGCCAAGACCATGGCTTTGGCCCTGCTTAATGAGACTCGCAGCGTTAAGCACTTGCGCAGGCGTCACATAGTTAGCTGCACCTAGTTCGTCATCAGCACCCCACTTTGAAGGTTTGCAATGATCATCTGCGAACGCAATCACCGGCCACCCAAAAATCAAAAAAAATGTCATCAATCTTGCCATGTCTGCTCCGTAATTTACCTGATGTAGCGAATGATCGCCGTCGACTGCAGATTATCGCAACGCCGAATACAAGGCCATAACCACGCTTATTCAAAACCCGCTTTTGCCCACCAAAGGCCAAGAGGCGTTTTTAAAAGCGCACACAATGATCTTTTTGGCACCCTAAAACGACTCCAGCACTGATCGGCTCTGCTATAGTTTAGCGAATTGGAAGCACGCCAAATCTCCTGGCACAATCCGCTGATTGAAAACGTTTTGAAAACCTGCATTGCGCATTTGGCATAATCACCATGACCCAGACACCCGCCGCCAATAACGGCTTGCTCAACAGACGCTGGTTTCTAAAGGCTGGCGCTGTCGCGGCAGGCGCGGCCGTTCTGACGCCGGCAATGGCTGATGGTCCATGGATGACTTATCCCGGTCAATCGCCTGGCCCCTACGGTGCCCCGTCCAGATTTGCAGCCCTCAAACGCGAACAAATCACGCTCAATCCGCTGGGCCCCGGCGACGGCGCATCTTGTTCACCATTGCAGTCACTGAACGGCATCATCACACCCAACAGCCTTCATTTTGAACGCCATCACAGCGGCATTCCAGATATCGACCCTGAGCATCATAGGTTAACGGTTTTTGGTCAGGTCAAAAATCCGCTGGTCTTCAGTTACGAGTCGCTTCTGCGATATCCACAACAGACAAAAACTTGGTTTCTTGAATGTTCGGGCAACAGCTTTCGCAACACATTCGATGAAGCACCCGACCTCACCGCTGGCGAAGTATCGGGTTTGTTTTCGTGCGCGGAGTGGACCGGCGTGCCCTTACATTATCTACTGGATGAAGTTGGCGCCCACAAGACGGCCAGTTGGGTTATTGCAGAGGGCGCAGACGCCTCGGGCAACAATCGCAGCATTCCAATGTCTATCGCGCAACACGCGATAATCGCGCTATTTCAAAATGGTGAACCCATTAGACCTTCACAAGGGTTTCCCATGCGACTGTTTGTACCTGGCTGCGAAGGCAACATCAGCATCAAATGGCTGCGTAGCCTAAAACTTAGCCCAACACCTGCACAAACACGAGAGGAAACCAGCAAATACACCGATCTGTTGGCTGACGGCACGGCACAGCAGTTTTCCCTAAAAATGGAGGTCAAATCTGTCATCACCTCACCCTCGGGAAAAATGCAGCTACCCGCCAAGGGAATTTATCCCATCACTGGACTGGCATGGTCGGGCCAAGCACCGATATCCAGCGTACATGTCAGCGCAGACGGCGGCAAAAGCTGGGCCGCAGCGGAGCTACAAACCGAACCCAGCCCCTTTGCACCCGTTAGGTTTCGCATTCCCTGGCAATGGCACGGGCAGCCGGCCGTTTTGCAAAGTCGCGCCACTGATGCAGCAGGTAATATACAACCGACGCGTGCCGTGGCCCTGCGTAAGCAATCACCGCTGGTCATCTATCACTACAACGGCATCCAGAGTTGGCAAGTCGATGCCTCGGGAAAAGTTCGCAATGCGCTCATCTGACACCTGTCAAAAAAATCAGCGAAAAACCCGCTGCCTGTTGTTAACGCTGCTCGCAATTTTTTTATCTGCCTTACAAAGCGCCGGCGCTAGTGCCGAAACACCGTTAGGCAGCCACCAAATACCCGCCCTGGGTGTTGCGGCGCCAGCCAATTATGAATCTGTAGTCATGCCAGACGGTAAAGGATTGCCAAAGGGCTCGGGAGATGTGGATTCCGGTGCAACCATTTATGCCCGGACCTGCGCCAGTTGCCACGGCAGCAAAGGAGAAAAAGCAGGCGTTCCATTGGTTGGCGGTAGAGGCACACTGGACTCCAAAAACCCCATCAAAACGGTTGGCAGCTACTGGCCTTTTGCAACGACCCTGTATGACTACATCACACGCGCAATGCCGTACGGGCAAGAAAAGTCCCTGACGCCAAACGAAGTTTACGCCGTCACCGCCTATGTCTTGTATCTCAACGAGATTATCCCTGAAAACACCACCTTAAATCAGGAGAATCTCGCGGCAGTTGTCATGCCTAACCGCCGAGGTTTTCGCCCAGCCAAGGATTTCCAACCCTTTCGATAAGCTAGGTGCAGTTGACGCAGTGATGGCATTGCAAGACAACGCAATCTATCCAATATCTGCCCCGAAACCAGAGTTTATTTGCAAAATGGCGCCTATTGAGCAATTGCAGGCGTATGGGGGAACTGGTTAGATTTGCCAACAACCTAACATTTGCGCCACTATCGAGCGGCAGGCAACACTACCTGATTGATTTACAGGATAAGAAAATTGGCATGCACCTTGATCGACTAATATTGAGCGAGTTGCGTGACTGACAGGGAGACAACCATGGACGATGACACACGAAAAAATTTATCCAATCGCAATATTTGGTCCCGGGGACTTTATATGCTGTTTTTCGTGATTGCCTACAGCGTGGCAGAAACCGTTATGGCACTGGTGAGCTTGTTTCAATTTTTCCACGCTCTGTTTCGTGGCAAGGCAAATCCCACCGCTCAACACCTTGGGGCAAACCTGGGGGTATATATTTTACAAATTGTTCGATACCAAACGTTCAACAGCGAGAATCAACCCTTTCCATTTTCGGATTGGCCGGATGAAGCAATCGGCGAAACGCCATGGTCAGATACGCAGCCGTTCCGCGAAAAAAGCGGAAACGCAGCCAATTACGGTGAGGCTGACGAAGGATCGACATTGCCCAAGCGCCCCCCAACGCAACCGCAATGAGCCTGTGATATCGACTTTTTCTAATCTCCAGCCAAGACATCGCACGTTGTGCCCAAACGTACGCCAAGGCACCTTTTGAACGCCTTAGGACAAGCTTTAAAACAAAACATTCTGCGCCGAATACGGTTATATTTTAGATGCCATCGGTTCAAACTGCGCGCTAGCGCCTTTTTCAAGATTAACCACAGTTAGGAACATCGAATCATGCAACTCAGTCCCAGTGAAAAGTCCCTAGAAATCAGAGACCTTGTGGTTGATTTCATGGATCAACATGTCTACCCAATGAATCAGCATTATCACCAAATCGCCAACAGCGATCGTCGCAACGACCCTCAAGCTCTGGCATTTATCGACGATTTGAAAGCCAAAGCCAAAGCGTTGGGTCTATGGAATTTATTCTTCCCCCACCTGCGAGAGGATGAACCTGGGGTCGGCTTAAGCAACTTTGACTACGCACCTATTTTCGAAGAGATGGCGAAACTGCCCTGGGCGCCAGAGGTTTTTAACTGCAATGCGCCCGTAACGGGCAACATGGAGTTACTCGCGGCCGCTGCCAATGAGCAACAGCGGCAAAAATGGCTGCGCCCACTTTTAGAAGGTGAATGGCAGTCATGTTTTGCAGCAACCGAACCGCAAGTTGCTTCGTCAGACGCCACGAACTACCAAACCAGCATCGTTCGAGATGGCGAAGACTACGTCATTAACGGTCGTAAATGGTTCATTTCGTGGTCTATGCATCCAAGATGTCGCTTTATGATACTCATGGGGAAAACCAATCCTGAGAATCCCAATCGCCACCAGCAGCACGGTGTAATCATTATCCCGTTGGACACACCTGGCGTTCATATACTTCAAGATACACCCGTAATGAATGCGTACCATGTCGGCGGTCATCCAGAGATTTTGCTCGACAACGTTCGCGTGCCCGCGGAGAACCTGCTGGGTGAACCCGGCCAAGGATTTGCCATCATGCAGAGCAGGATGGGCCCCGGTCGCATTCACTATGGCATGCGCTGTGTGGGCATGGCTGAGGTGGCCCTTGGACTCATGATCTCGCGCGCTAAAGATCGCACCGCTTTCGGAAAGCGTCTGCATGAACACGGAAGCGTCGCCAATGACATCGGCAGGTCGAGAATCGAAATCGACCAAGCTCGACTGCTATGTATGCACACGGCCCAAACATTGGATGAAAAGGGCGTGAAAGGCGCCCGCAAAGAAATCGGTATGCTCAAAATAGTCGGTACAGAACTTTTGCAAAATGTCTCGGAACGCGCGCTTCGCGTTCATGGAGCTATGGGCGTATCCGATCAGACCCCCCTTGCTGAACTGTATGGGTTAGGGATGCACCTAAGTATCGCAGATGGGCCCAGCGAAGTTCACTTGCCGGGCATCGCCAAAGCAGAACTCAGGGATCATGATCCTGCTGCATTTGAAAAGTTCTACAACATTCCGCAACGGCTGTAATACAGACTCGCCAGCAAGCGCTAAAAATGCGCGCCCAAAGCCTCTGTCGCTGCCTGGAGGGGCCAGGCTTTAACACGTTGTGCGCCGCGGTACTCACACAGCCCGCGCGACACGCAACGCTGGGGCGCATCCAACAAGCAAGACTAACGCAAAATTGTAAGCCTACTGCCGAAAGGGCGCTGGAAGCTCTACACCCCACAACTCAAGGTACCCGGCGAGATCCTCACCGTCGTAGTTCTCAACCGTCAAGCTGGCGCCTCCTTCGAGCAATGCCACCGCCACATCCCAGCGCCCCGCTGCTGCAGCTTCCATCATCGCGGTGTTACCCATATCGTCCTGGCCATCCAATGGCATGCCAGCACGGATCACCCGTTCTACATGGGTCAAATTCGCTTCCAAGCACAGCCAATGAAGAAACGTCTGTCCCATTGGACCTCGATGTTGATCAGCCGCAGCAATTAGGCTGGGATGGGGCTCGACCCCCTGCTCGAGTAATTGATACAACCGTAACCACGCGTTTTCCGAATCAGATCTATGCATTTATTGGCCTTTAACCGCTGCGTTCAAAATCGCTGGCGCTCACTCGCGCCCACTGATGGGTTCCTAACAACATTAGGTGCCGCAAAGAGTAGATAACACCAAAACAGCGACTAATAGCCAACAGCTGTTAGCGCGGCTGTAGCGTTTCGGCAGCGGCGCGGAAATCGTCAACGTTAGCCGCCCTGCAACATCACCAGCTAAAGTGGCTTTCCTTCACTGGAGGCCCAGTTAGCCATCAACTCATTACTGCGCTGCGTGTTATCAACTACTTTTCGCGCTGTTTCAATACCTGCGACCGGTAAATTCTTCGCGTCAAGCAGACCGATCTGCACTAAAACCGAAGCTTGATCCCACACAGCAATGATTTGATCCGACCTATCATGCGCTGCATGCGCAACCGGAATGCCATTTGCATCTTTGTTGTTGCTCAAAGTAATCCGATTTTCAGGCTGCGGGATGTCCTCCCCTACCATAGTCATACTGGCGATATGAGAGGCCGCTTTCTTTAAAAATGGCTGCATGCATTACTCGGCTGAGTTAGAGGCTCATCACAGAAACCAGACTGGCTTCTAAATTAGTATTGCGTCGTTTTACATTAATTGCGGGACAAGTTTATGATCAACGTTGCCTACATCGCGATGGCGCCTTTTATCAGTGGCTCAGAGAGGTGCCTACAACTCATCTTGTCTAATTGCCAAGCAACGGGCATCAACCCTATTTTGATCACACCCAAAGACTCCCCGATGAGGGTTTGGGCGCAAAAAAACAAGATTCGCCATTATAGCTGTGACTTGTGCCCTCTGGAGGTCAATTTCTGGAGCTGGTGTTTGACTCAACTCAAGTTAGTGCGAATATTTACAAAACACAAAGTACAGGTCGCTCACAGCAACCAAATCTGGAGCTTTCGTGTTTTGATCAATGTCTGCAGACTGCTCAATATTAAAACAATCTGCCATTTTCGAGACCCTATCGATAATGGCTCTCACTGGTGGCTACCCAAAAAACCCGATGTATCCATCTGCATCAGCGAGCACATTCGAAAACAGTACGAAACGACCCTGGGCACCCAGCAACAAACCAAGCTTGTGACCACAATAGATCCCGCTAATTTCCCAACGAACAGTCTGCAAAAGCCCCAGGTCATCTCAACAGCAAAAACCAAAGCGAAAGAGAAGTTCGGCTTCAAAAGTGACACTTTTCATTTTGGTTTTGTCGGTCAAATAGCGCCAGTAAAGGGCGTTTTGGAACTCATTGATACCGTTTCACAATTAGCAGGGAAAGATTGGCAGCTCATCATTGCGGGAAAAGACCCTTCAAAAACTCAAAGCTATCTTCAATCCTGCGAAGCGCGGGTCACAGAGTTAGGTCTACAGGCGCAAATTAAGTTCATCGGTTTTGTCGAAAATATCAATGACTTTTACCAAGCCGTGGACGTGGTGACTGTGTTTTCCCTCGATGAGCCTTTGGGGTTGATCCCTTTGGAAGCTGCCGTTAATTATACGCCTACGATAGCAAGTAATGTTGGCGGCCTGCCTGAAACAATCATTGATGGTCAAACGGGCTGGCTCGTTGATATAAGCAAGACAGCAGATATTTTGACCATCATGCAAAAGGTGATGATCAATAATTTAACACCCTACGGCGTTAATGCGAGACGTTGGGTCGAGTCAGTTTCGCTGCCTGAAGCTCATTGCCGGACATTAAAAGCCCTTTACGTCGAGTAGTTTCAAAACTGGCTGGTTCGTGACCACCGGGGCAGGACACTCGGTGTCGGCCAAGTCATCACGCTCTCAGCTCAAGGGCAACACCATTGACAAATGTCCAGCCCAGATTGGTTGTATTGTGCCATCAGCTCGGTGTGTCTGACATCGGCCTTCTTCGGTGAAAATCTATGCACACCAATCACAAAGACCCCTTATTTTACAACTCTGCAAATCATTGCGCATACTTGTCTTGAACATAAGCTAAGACTGAGCGCCTGAAAAAAAATCAAGCGACTCGCGCTGCCCGCCACCCCTCCGGGAATCCTAAGATCAGATTTTAAGGGGTTGATCCGTTGGGTACTGCACCGATAAATTGTTTGAACTTGCACAACCAAAACGTTTTTCTCAGCTTCAAATTATACGGTTGCGCAGCGATTCCTTTTTTGAATTCACCAAACGCTTCCTGAGCACGACCATTTCCCCAAAGCAATACATAACCTCGCTTCCAGAAATGGTCGTTTGCGATTCGAGCGTTCAGTGCCGCCCGTTCACGCTGGGTCAACTCCATTTCGGCAGGTAGCGCGTAATACGCACTGAGTGCGCGTTCTAGCACATTTAGATGTTTGTTGATGGATATCCCAATGGCCGCACTCGAGGCATTATTCTGATGAAATCGATATTCAAGATGAATGTTGTCAATAAACCCGAGGCGGAATCCCGCTTTCATCGCGCGTGCAGGAAAAATTTCATCTTCACCCTCGCTGCGGTACTCACAAGAAAAGCGTCTACCCTCAAAGACCTCTTTGCGAATCACCCCCGTTTGCAAAAAGCAGCACAAGTTGTTTTCAAATTCGCAGCAGATCGTTGCCTCAATGTCATCGAAAATATGCAGACTTCCATGTTGCGTCATTGGTAAATCAAACATCGGATGCAAACCAGATTCTCGAAAACCACTGGGTACGACTAATTCGCCTGTTTCATAATTTACTTTTTTTGCATCCGCATAGACCCACGATACTTCAGGATGATCCTCTAGAGCTTGAACGCAATCTTGCAGATGATGAGGCAACCAGAGGTCATCGCTGTCATACATCGCAATATAGGCTCCGTTGGCATCATCAATTCCTGTATTTCTCGCTGCATAAGCGCCACCGTTGTCCCGAAAGATATAACGCAGGCGTGCCTCTAAAAGCGGCGTCATTAAATCCGCGAGTACCGCTTTGGTGTTATCCGACGAGCCATCGTCGACTAAAATGATTTCCCAATGCGTATAGGTTTGCGATTGAATCGCTTCAAGAGATTCCTTTAAAAATTCAGCCCGGTTGTAGCAAGGCATTACAATTGAAACTAGGCTATTGTTCAGTTTACGCATCACAACATCTTACGAAAAAGCAAAAGTCGTAGCGAACTATATCAACGGCAGACACGCCGAAGCACTCGCTACTTTCAGACTGAGCAAAAACTCAAATTGCTTTAGAAAGACCCAATAGCTCCTGGGCACGCTGCATGTATTTCTTGAGCGTATGAGGTAAAACCAGCAAAGCCGGTGTCACAATCAGCGTCAATAAGGTGGCGAACGATAATCCATAAACAATGCTGCTCGCCAGCTTCACCCAGTACGCGGAAACTTGGCTACCATAGACGATCTCGCGGCTCACCAAATCAATACTGATGTTAGTTGCCAATGGTAAAAGACCAAGCACAGTGGTCGCGGTGGTTAGAACAACTGGACGCAGACGCTGCGCTCCGGTTCGAATAATCAGCGAATGAATATCCATCTGCGGGTGTTGTTTGCTTAGGTGGTTAAATGTGTCTATCAACACAATATTGTTGTTCACCACAATGCCCGCCAGCGCGACAATACCGATTCCGGTAAGCATTGCACTGAACGTCTGCTGAAAGGTCAACAGGCCGAGCAATACCCCTGCCGTAGACATCGCAACCGACGAAAGGATCAATATGGCCTGATAAAAGCTGTTGAATTGACTAACCAGCAGCACAAACATAAGCAGCAACGACATCATAAAGGCAAAACCCACGAATTCTAGCGACTCGGCCTGTTCTTCACTTGCACCCTTAAATTCGACCCGCAACGTAGAGGGCAAATCGGCGCCCTCCAACCAAGCTTGAATTTCGCTGACTTTGTTGTCGGCGACAACCCCTGGCATTACATTCGCTCGCACATACATCACGTATTCACCATCGACTCGTTGGATGGCGTCGACTTTGTCCTTGGGTTGGCGTGTAACAAAATTGGACAACGGTACCGACCCACTGGCAGTGTTGACTCGCAACCGATCGAGCACGTCTATATTCCGGTCTGTGACCGGATATCGCAGGCGAATCTCTACCTCTTCCTCAGCATCATCTGGTCGAAACTCACCGAGATAAATACCATTTGTCACCAATTGAACCGTACCGCCAACCACATCAATGCTCGCATTAAACAGTGCGGCCTTGGCACGATCTACGGCAAGCTGCCATTCTATGCCCGGCAGAGGACGCGTATCTTCAATATCCCGCAGCCCACTCATGTTCAGCATAAATTGCTTCAATTCCTCCACCGCCTGAGGCAAATCGTCTCGAAATTTAGACGCCAGTTGTATTTGCAGGTCCTTGCCAGTGACCGGACCATACTCTTGCTCTTCCACCTCTACCTGAATACCTGCCAACCCGCTGACGGCTGCCCGAGCATTTTCCAGCACCTGATAACCCGACAACTCAGCGCTGTTGTCAATTTCTAAATGAATCATGCCAATCTGATCAGGTGGCGCACTGCTCTGCCCCCAAAAACTGCCGCCCTGGCGACTGGTGGAGGTATACATCGTCTGAATACCGTCCACCTGCATAACTGCTTTTTCTGTCTCCAACACCAAATCAAGAACCTCTTCCTTGGAAAAGTTACCGCGCGCAAGAATGCTAATGCGCCCGTAATTTGGATCTGTTTCAGTAAAGTAAATAAACCCCGCCCCGTGGCGGCTGTAAAGATTGAAAATCGTCAATAGAATCGTCAGCACAACCGCAAGCAGCAGCAGAGGGCGCTGAATTACCTTTTCTAAGATGCGCGCGTAGACGCCCGTCATATTATTTAATTCGAGCGGATCACCATGTTCTAAAGTATGCAGATTACGGGTATGTGTTTGGTCCACAGCGCCCACTTTGCCGAACAATGCTCCCAACGTTGGTCCAAAAAATAGGCTATAGAGCAGCGAACCTGCTAGGACAGCAAACACCGTAATCGGCAAAAAGACCATGAATTCACCGGACATCCCAGGCCAAAAAAACAATGGCAGAAACGCCGCTAAAGTCGTGACCGTCGACGCTAAAACAGGCCAGAACATACGCCGGGCCGCGGCAACATATGCCTCTCGTTTATCCGCCCCCTCAGCCATTTTACGATCAGCATACTCGGTTACCACTATGGATCCATCAATGAGCATGCCAAGTCCGAGCAACATCCCAAACATGACCATAAAGTTGAAGGTAAAGTCCATTGCACGCAGAAACGCAAGCGCCACCATAAAAGACACTGGTACCGCCAAACCGACAAGAATGCCGCTTCGGATACCCAGCGCAGCGACCACCACAATCATAACCAGCGCCATGGCAGTGAGCATATTGCCTTGCAGTTCGGTCACCTGCTGCGCGGCAAAGGGTGACTGATCTTGACTGTATTGAACACTTACCTCTGGCGGAAAAGTAGCACGGTACTGCTCAACGATCGCCTTAACCGCATTGTTAGTGTCAATAAGATTGGTATCCGGTCGACGCAGCACCTCAACACTCAGGGCTTGTTTGCCATTGATACGAGTATAGTTCTCGCGGTCTTTGAAGGTTCGTCGCACGTGGGCAATTTTATCCAGCGTGACCACGGTTTCGTCGGTTGATTTGATCGGCAGCAAAAAGACATCTTCGCGCGACTCAATCAATCCAGGTACCTTAACCGCAAAACGGCCCTGCCCCGTGTCCATAGCACCAGCGGCGATCAAGCGATTATTGCTACCAACCGCATCGAGAATTTCCTGCTGCGATATCGAGTAAAATTCTAGCTGGGTTGGATCAATAATGGCTTCGAGCAATTCTTCTCGATGGCCTGACAACCGCGCTTCCAAGACGTCGGGTATGGTCTCAATTTCACGCTTCAAACTCAGCGCCATCTGGTAAAGGCGGCGCTCGGGCACTAACTCTGAAGCAAGACTAACCACAATGACTGGAAAATCGGAAAGACTAACTGCTTTGACGATTGGCTCTTCGGAAGTAGAAGGAATTTCAGCCTGCGCGCGATCAACCGCGGCACGGGTTTCATTCATCGCAACATCGATATCTATATCAGCTTGAAACTCCAAGACCATCGACGCCACGCTTTCACGCGCATAAGAGGTCAGTTCATCCAGTCCTTCGATCGAACGCAATTCAACTTCCATTGGCCGAATGATTAGCCGGTCACCGTCTTCCGGAGAGATACCCGGATGAGGCACCGTCACCATGATCATTGGCATATCCACCGCGGTGTCGGCTTCGACCGGGATCGTTAAACGAGCGACAACGCCTGCGATAATGATCATCGCCAGCACACTCAGCGTTGTACGGCTGTTATCAATGACCGCGCTGACCAAGTTATTCATCCGGCGACTGTCTCATGCACAACTAGCCCCTCTTTATGGTTTCAACCACTTCTACACGCTGCCCTTCAAACACCATCTCTTGGCCTACTGTCACCAGACGAATGATTTGTGGCAGCCCAGTCACCCAGATGCCTTGCTGAGTGTCGCTGACGATATCCACATGCAGATACTGTATCCGGTCTTCATCGTCGAGGATGCGGATACCCAACAGCCCTGCATCATCAAGCGACAACAGCGCGGGCGACACCTGATGTGCCATGACCGCAGCTCGGGCTATCGCAATCTCGGCCGACAAACCGTCGCGAATCGCAGCGTCAGCGTTCGAGATGGCCACCTCTATGCGGTAGGTTCGGGTGGTGAGATCAGCCGCATGACTGATAAAGGTAATGACCCCTTGCTCAGAACGGCCATTGTTGAGCAGAACGTTTGCCACGTCGCCAAGGCTAATTTGTTCGACTTCTTGCTCTGTGACATGACCAACCACCAACATTGGGTCCGGGTCTAGCACCTCAGCGCATACCCCACCCCGCTCGAGAAGGTCCCCGATATCCGCCGGCCTTTCCTGAACGACGCCCGCAAATGGCGCGCGAATTTGTAAGTAGGTAAGGTCCAGTTGCCGCGCTTTAAGTTGCGCTTGCGCATTGATCAACTTCACTTGCGTCGCAGCAATCGCTGTTTGAGATTGGTAGCCCTGCTGCTTGAGTTTCTTGGCGCCTTCGTGTTCCAAGCGGGCGTGCGCAACTGCGGCGGTGGCTTCCTGGAGCTTTATACGGCGATCTTCCAAGGCCAACTGACACAACAGATCACCCTGTTTGACTGCACTACCCTTTTCTATCGGCAAAATTTCTACCCGCCCACCGGTTTGTGCTTTAACCGTTACGCTGCGCTTGGCCTGCGTTTTACCACGAACAGTAATCTGCACCACGTGGGATTGCGCAGTGCGTGTCTCCGCGCGAACGCTGACCAACGCATCCGCGGCTTTCTCGCCTTGAGAGCCCAAACGTTCATCCGTGCTCTGAAACTGACCTGATACCAGCCATGCACTGAGCACCAGCGTAATGCCAATCGCCCAAACAAACGTAGATCTCATCGTCCTAGACCTGATTCGGCCACGGGCCTCAAACCCTCAAGTACTGAATGCACCAACCTATGACAGCGCTCGGTCCTGAACCGCTCGGGATCTACTGGCGCCATCAATGACCAGCCTTCAGCTACACTCACAACCATCTCCACCAGCAGATCAGCTGTTTGATCATTACGTATTCTACCCCGGCCCTGATCCTCTTTTACCAGGCGCTCAAGTGCTCTGTTTAACTGCCGAGCCCGCACGTTAATGCGCTTTGCCAGCGCAGCGTCCTGGCGTGCTTTGAGCAGCAATTGATACCACAACGACCACGCTTCACTGTGTTCTCCTGCAGCCATCGGCGCTTCCAGAATCCGCTGCAACGCAAGGTAAGCGTCTCCGTTGGCCGTTATTTCGGTTTGCCACGCATCAATCGTCGAGAACATATCTTGTATTAGGTGCTCGATCAGGTCCTCTTTATTTGCAAAGTAATGGGTCAGCACGCCAGTTGTGCACCCCGCCTCTACCGCGATCCGCCGCATAGAGGCGCCTTCAAAACCCCGATGCTGTATCACTCGCAACGCTGCGCCTACCAAAGTGGCGCGTTTTTCTTCCGCGTCTGCCAAGGGACGGCCACGCATTGATTTACGGGAATGGTGTTCGCTCATAATGTTGAAAATCAGGACCACGGCAATTATATATAACGCACGTTATCAAAAACCAACAAGCATCGGGTGTCAATAGAAATCGGACCTTCATTTAACCGAATCGCTTACCTGGCAAATTGTCTCGCCTGCAAAAACGCGACGCACAGAAACAAGTGTGGCGGTCCAAATCACTGGTCGCTGCTAGAGGAAATTCGGAATGAAACACTACGTTAACGAAGGAAGTAGGCTCTTTCATGAGAACAATGGCCGATGTAGGGATCCCTATACCCGGGGGACCGCCCGTTCAACGATTTCGAGGGTGGCTAATCGCAAGCCCTGAAGCGGTCGCCAGATGCGCGATTTAGTGAGTGCGAGGATGAGAGAAAATTCGAACGGGTCGAGTACCGCAGCTCCACTGAGAATATTGCTGACTTAGCTCGAGGTGAATACTTCCAAATGCGGGTGATGCGCGCCAGCTACACTCCCGACCTTGACGGTCACTGAACCCTTTGCCCTTTTCCATCTTCTTGCAACAGTCGAAGCTTCGGAGCAACCCGCAGATGCTCAGGAATGTTCTCAACACCTATGACTTGATCGACATATTCGTGGAAGTGATAGATTCGTCTTTCTTGGTATGAAAGAGGTACGCCTTGTAACGCACCCGACTCGATCGAGCGTTGAATCCAAGGCAAGTTTTCGTTGTCTTCCCCGAGTACAACATTGAATCCCGCGATCTTTTCCTGCCAGTAGGCGCTGTCTTTGTCGACTTCATCACCTCGCCCAAAAAAGGTCACTTCGAAACGCGTCGTGCTCTTTGAGGTAGGCCAAAACTGGAGGTAGGGAAATTCATAGGCACCGATTGGTGTCACAATGTTGGGAAACATATTGTATGACATTGACCCACTACGAACGATTTCGTGTTGGTCCCCTTCATCTAGAGCAGAGACAGGAGGGATCGATGTAAACGACTCATGGCTTGTTTTTGCCGGTACAACCATTCGCGAGCTGCCCTGCGGAAAGAGCGCCATCGTGGCCCCTCTATGATCGTTGATTGCTGCATCAGGTTTAGACACTTCAACAAATATATTGGGATTGAAAGTCCCAATATAAGATGCAATACGGCGATGCACCGAGGCTAATACATCGGCTCCAAGTGGAAGGCCTAATACCGGCTTGAAAGATACTCTAATCCAGATTTGAGAGGAGCTTGTGCAGACGCAAGCAACAGGACTGGCGACCACCAACGATCTATTTTCCGGAAGAGCAACACAAGAATCCGCACCCTAGCCAACCGCAGTCGTTCCGGTTATCTGATTATCGACATCTACGGTGAAGAAACCGAGTCTCCTGTACTGATCTCTCACCATCGTGGCATATTCTTTTGAATAAAACGCATCGACTAGAAAGCCAAAGCCACCGGCTATTTCGAGACGCGTAGGTGTATCTAACAAGTCGATAATCGCTCGCTCTTGATCTGCGTTCTGCGGCGCAAGAATAACGCGATAACGATGATCAATGTCGTTGTCTGCGTTATACGCAGCAAACATACCTCGTATTTCATTACGCAGCATCCGCTCTTCATCCGACTCTACGTCGTCTGCTCTGATCACGGCATTAATCAAGTCCATCAGTTCACCGACCTGCTCTGCACCGGGTGCCAAATCCAGATATTGTTCCACGGCTTTAACAATGCGCTGCATCGATACGACACCAGAATTCGAGGAAGACGTCCGTTCATATGGTATTCCCCAACGCTCTGCAAAACTTACCAGCAATCGATGCTCGTCAGGTGAAATGTGCCCGTCTATTGCCGCAAATCCGCGCAATATTTCAAAGATCTCCTCGAGGTGACTGGGATGAATAATCGAGTTCACAAGGTTGCCGACCTCGCCCTTCTCTAAGAGCAGCGCTTGTTTAGCCCGAGACCAAAAACTGAGCTTACGCCCACCGCGCACCCAAAGCCCCGTACCAATTAACAAGATCACGCTTGCGTATACAAACCAGAGTACTGCGTCGGCAGTGCCATGCGTGACGCCTAAGACATAAAAATTCACGCCGTAGCAAAAGTATACGACCAGATCCAAACCATACGCACTCACTGAAATACTTTGCGTGACCTCGCTACTGTGTCGGCGCGACCAAAGCTTGTTCAGTTTCAAGTAAGCGGTGACTATCGAAATGACCAGCCCCACTAATGCAAGGTAGCTGGCAACATCTTTCCATTCAATCATGAACATCCGCCCTCTTGCTGCAATGATTCATTCGTTTTTGACTGCGACTCTAATGCAGATGCATGATCATTTTCGATCAACAGCCTCTCCCGCGACCTTTAGTAGGGGTATTCACAATCCCTTCTTTAGAATTGAGCGAACCTATCGTCTACCACGGCGGCTGTCCCTGACTCACTGGGCCTCCGAGACTGACTAGAAGCAACATCGCAAACCAAAATATCAAGTACGGACAGGATAGAGCGAAACGATCTGTTGACGCTCTCTTTTCTTGTTACGATCCTGAAGGCCAACAGCCGTGACGACAAACGACGAGACCAAAGCTGACCCAGGGGCTGCATGTGCGATTGGGCAAGAGTGGGATTTCATGCTGACGCTTCGTCTCAGTAACACCACCTCCAAGAACAGCAGAGTGTATACCACCAACGACGCAACGCAATTGATACTCTCATCTTGCCGTCAAAAGCGCGTTAATATTTCCTATCCTTCGTCTATCGACGCTATGAGACCATCTTCAACAGCGATACCGAGCAGCGCCGAGACGAAGCTCTTGGCTACCGACCACGAGGCCCACGGCACGTCGGCGGCACCGGTCAGGTAATACTCCTCGAAGCAGACCTTGCCATTCACCAGCACCAGCAATGCGCCGGTATCTGTGGCGGCAATAAAATCCCTGGCGTTCAGCTGTTTGCCGTCAAATTGGCAGTATTCCGGGAGTTCCAGGGCTTTACCCGTAGGGAATCGATAGGGACTGGATTAGGGCGAAAGCTCTCTTACGGGATAAAAGGCATCCATGCGGGCGAAATTTTCGTGCTGAGGTTCGCCGCTGAACAGGCGTGGACGTTGCGTACTCACGACGCGGGTAACTCTACAACGCCCAGCTGCACATACAGGGACAGATAGTCACTGAGCCCGCGTTGTCGGGTGATTCTGCCGTTTTTCACGGTGAGCATAGTGACGTCTCTGAAACTGACCGGTTGGCTGGTTCTCGGATTAGTGCCGGTTATGGTCAAACGCACGACGACTTCATCACCGGCCTCGATGAGCTCTTCTATACGCTCGCCATAGCCAGGCAGGTCTTCGCGCACCTGGCGTGCCAGAGCGGCTACGCCGGCCAACCCGTGGCCCCAGTCGGTCATTGGGTAGTCTGCGACGAAGTCGTCTGCGTAGAATTCCGCTACCCGTGATACGTCCCCATCTGTCCAGATTACCTGGCAGGCTTGTCTGACTATATCTGCTGCTGTACCCATTATTCCTCGTTTTGGCCAAAGCCGTTGTTGTGCTTGAGAAACTGCTGTTCGGCGTTGCTGCTGGCGCGCCCCAGCGCATGGTTGCGGTGGGGAAAGCGCCCGAAGCGCAGAATTATATCGCGATGTTGCTGCGCAGATCGCAGCTTGTTGCCCATGGCGCTGCGCAGATGTCTGGGGGCCTCGTCGCGCAAGGAAGTAAACAGGCCTACTGCCAGGTGCTGGTCGATGATTCGCTCGTAGTGTTGGAATGGCATGTAAAAAAAGCTTCGCTCATCCCAGCACAGCGAGCGTTCGATGCCGGAGGTCACGCCATCTGTGGCGGCCTGCAGGGCGATGCATAATTTCCAACGAAATTCGTGCAACATTGATACTCTCATCTCGCCGTCAAAAGAGCGTTAATATTTCCTATCCTTGCTCAAAAATGAGCAAAGGGATTCAGTGGCGAGCCAGTCGCTCTTTGAATATGCAAGGGCGACGCCGCCAATTCGGTATTGATTGTTAACCCAAACTTCTTTCTTTGTTTTTGATACCGAAAGTTCGCTTGACCAGAGAGATGCCGTTCAAAGGTTAGCCCTGATATTCTGGTGCTCCAAGAGCCAGAGACATTTCCTTGAAATGCTCTGTCAGTAAGATTCGGCCTTGAGGTTGCCCCCATAACGGCACCCTGTATTGCAATTAACCACTAATAATTACACAAAAAAAGCCGAGTCTTCAAACAATTAAATGCGATTTATTAGTTTTATAAATCTATTGTATTTACAATTAAATCAGTAGTTTAGGGTCGTATCTTGAAAAAATCGGCGGGAATGAAGTCTGATAATGGCGGAGAGGGAGGGATTCGAACCCTCGATAGGTGTTAACCTATACTCCCTTAGCAGGGGAGCGCTTTCGACCACTCAGCCACCTCTCCGACGCGCGGGATTATAACCGAGGATTAAGTGGGAATCACACCAAACTGAGGCAAGTCGCTAGAAAATTTTATATCCCGGCTGCAGTCGTTCGAGACAAAAGGACAAACCCTATTTATCAACGCTCGCATCCAACTCAAATTCAGAGTGCAAAGCTCTCACCGCCAGCTCCATATACTTCTCAGCAACAACTACAGATATCTTAATCTCTGACGTAGAAATCATAAGGATATTAATGTTCTCAGATGCCAAACAGTCGAATGTACGCGTGGCAACCCCGGCATGAGAACGCATGCCGACACCGACAATGGACACCTTCGCGATTTTATTGTCTCCAATAATTTCTCTAGCCTCGATCTCTTGAGCCACATCGCGAAGGAGCCTGCACACACGGTCATAATCTTGGCGCTTAACGGTGAAGGTAAAATCAGTCAAGCCATCAACGCCCGTATTCTGCACGATCATATCCACTTCGATATTGGCGTGCCCCACCGGACCCAGAATTTTTGACGCAATTCCTGGAATATCTGGAACGCCGGCAACCGTTATTTTAGCTTCGTCTCTGGCATGGGCTATGCCTGAAACCAACACTTGTTCCATATTTTCTCTCTCAGTAGTAATCAGTGTTCCAGGACCGGTTTTAAAGGTTGACACCACCCGCAAAGGAATGCGGTATCGACCAGCAAATTCAACAGATCGGGGGTGCAAAACCTTAGACCCTAAGCTGGCCAACTCCAACATCTCTTCAAAAGTGACCGTATTCAGGCGCCGAGCCGTCTCTACCAATCTAGGGTCAGCCGTATAAACACCTTCGACATCTGTGCAAATTTCACATTCACTGGCTTGTAGCGCGGCTGCGAGGGCAACAGCGGAGGTGTCTGAGCCACCGCGACCAAGTGTCGTCAGGTTGCCTTGAGCATCTACACCTTGGAAACCTGCGACGACCGGCACGTACCCTTGGTCGAGCAACTTTGTCAGGTTCTTAGTCTCGATAGATTGGATTCGTGCTTTACCAAATGAGGAGTCAGTGATCAACGCCACCTGATCAGCCAACATCGAATGCCCTCGCACGCCAATGCGCTGGAGTGCCATACTAAGCAACGCAATAGTGACTTGTTCACCCGAGGCTGTCAGCACGTCCATTTCCCGGCGATCGATCTCAGCACCCGCGACTTCTCGCCCCATGTCCGTCAATCGGTTCGTTTCGCCTGACATAGCAGAGACCACAACAACCACCTGGTGCCCGCCGTCCAAAGATCGTTTGATTCGATCGGCAACTCTGGAGATTCGATCTAAATCCCCCAGGCTGGTACCACCATATTTCTGAACAATCAGCGACACGTCTTTATGCCCCGAATATTTGACTGACAAGGTTTCGCGCTGCAACGAGGGCCTGATCTATCCCAGAGGGAATTTTTCCGCCGCCCGCTCGGGCCATATCCGGGCGCCCTCCCCCTTTTGCCCCAACCAGCGGCCCCATAACAGCCAAAATGTCGGGGGCTTTTACACGATCTGTAAGCCCTTTGCCAACACCGACAACAAGCGATACTTTGTCACTGTCGACACAAGCCAACACGATAATGCCATCGGAGATTTGCGAGCGAAGAGTATCCAATGTCTGCATCATCGCTTTGCCGTCACCCATCAGCCGGCCCGCTAAGAATTCAACACCACCCACAAGTTCAACCTGATTTGCCAGATCCGAACCCGCGCTGGCCGCTAACTTTTGGCTCGCGGCACTCAATTGTTTTTGAAGTTGCTTGTTTTCCTCGGCGAGCGCTAGAACGCGTTCGAGTACATCTGCACGCTGCCCCCTTAACGTCGAAGCGAGTTCATCGAGCAACCAATCTGACGCTCGTGCTTGCGCTAAAGCCTCGGCTCCAGTGACCGCTTCGATGCGACGCACCCCTGACGCGATTCCCGCTTCGGAGGTTATCCTGAACAAACCGATATCACCTGTACGACTGACATGAGTTCCACCACACAGCTCAACCGAGTAACCCTCTCCCATAGTTAATACACGCACTTGTTCCGCATATTTCTCACCGAATAACGCCATAGCACCGCGTTGAACAGCCTCTTCATAAGGCAACAAATCTGTTTTTGCCTCAGTGTTGCGGCGTATCTCTTGATTGACCTGATCTTCAATTACTTGCATTTGGGTACGATCAACAGCCTGCGAGTGAGAAAAATCAAAACGCAGCTTTTCTTCGTTGACCAGCGACCCTTTCTGCTGCACATGCTTCCCCAAAACATTGCGTAGCGCCGCATGCAGCAAATGCGTCGCTGAGTGATTTTGGCGAATTTTTTCACGGCGTTGGGTGTCAATTGCAGTGTCAACCAGATCACCCACTTCGACAGCGCCAGCTGTCATCTCGCCCACGTGCATATGCTGATTGCCGGTCACTAAAGTGTCATTCACCTTAAAGGTCGAACCTTCTCCAGTTAGGACACCCCTATCTCCGCTTTGACCACCAGATTCGGCATAAAAGGGTGTTGACTTAAGAATCACAACGCCCGAGTCTCCCGGCCCTAAGCGCGCGCAGTGAGACCCTTCCAAAGTAAACAAGGCCTCAACTTCTGCCGTCCCATCATCGCTTTCATAACCGGTGAACGTTACCGAACTTGGGATCGCAACCCGTTGCCCAAGACTTGAACTAAAACTACCGGCCGCACGCCCGCGCGCCCTTTGCGCTTCCATGGCCGCCTCAAACCCGTTCATATCAACCGCTAGATTCCGCTCACGCGCAACATCGGCGGTCAGGTCCGCAGGGAATCCATAGGTGTCATACAGCTTAAAAATCACCTCACCAGGCAGTATGTCTTCTTCCAAGTCTGCAATAGCGCTATCCAGCAGCGTCATACCCTGCGCGAGCGTTTCACTAAAACGCTCTTCCTCAGCCCGAAGAACTTCAATAATATGCGCTTTGCGCTCAATCAGGACGGGATACGCTTCACCCATTTCCGACACCAGCACATCTACCAAACGGTGAAAAAATGGTTCAGTGATATTCAACATATAACCATGCCGCAGACCGCGCCGGATAATGCGCCGCAGAACATACGCGCGGTCCTCATTCCCCGGAATCACACCATCGGCAATCAAAAACGCACTCGAACGAATGTGATCACTGATTACCCGCAAGGAAGGATGATTAATCGCTTTCTGCGGATCATCTATGCCGGCAAACCTGCCCGCAGCCAAAAGTAAGCTGCGAAACAAATCGATCTCATAATTGCTGTGTACACCTTGTAGGATCGCCGTAATCCGTTCTAAGCCCATGCCCGTATCAACTCCGGGCTTGGGTAAAGGTGTCATCTCACCATCGGCGGACCGATCAAACTGTGGAAAGACTAAATTCCAAAACTCAATATAACGATCACCATCTTCGTTTGGCGAACCCGGCGGCCCGCCCTCTACATCTTCGCCGTGATCAAAAAACATCTCAGTACACGGGCCACACGGCCCGGTATCCCCCATAGTCCAGAAATTTTCTTCTAAACTAATGATTCTCTCTTGCGGCACACCAATTTTATCACGCCAAATGGCCCGCGATTCTTCATCCGATGGGTGCACTGTGATCCAGATCTGATCAACCGGTAAGTTTAATTCACCAACCGCAAATTCCCACGCCCAAGTGATGGTCTCTTCTTTAAAATAATCCCCAAAGCTAAAATTGCCTAACATCTCAAAGAACGTGTGATGGCGCGCTGTATACCCTACGTTTTCCAGATCATTATGCTTACCCCCCGCGCGGACACACCTTTGCACCGAGGTCGCTCGGTAATAGCCGGGGTCTGATCGACCAAGCAAAGGGTCTTTGAACTGATTCATGCCGGCATTAGTAAAGAGCAGGGTCGGATCGTCCCCAGGCACCAAGGTACTAGATGGCACAATTTTATGTCCACGCTGGGCAAAAAATGACAGGTAAGCTTGGCGGACTTCAGCGGTATTCATCATATCTTAGACATGGCTAAATAAAATGGCGCGTAAGTATAGGTTAACCAACGCCCGCTGTGTGATTTTATAGTCGAGTTTTAAGCAAATTCTCGCGGTGCTGGCCCCAAAGCTTTACTCACGATCTCACCGCTGAAGCCTCGGCGTTGTAAAAATCGCGCCGCTTTCCTCCAAACTTGAGGGTCCGAATGAGCGTCGGTATGGCGGCGTGCCACTATATCAGTCGCAAGCGTCTGCCAATCAACCGCCGCCGCTTCTAGCAACCGATGCCCCGTTTCTGAAGCAATACCTTTTGCCGCTAACTCCTGACGGATGTAAAAAGGCCCATACCCTCGATTGATCCTCGACCGAATTAACACCTCCGCAAAGCGCAGATCACTCAAAAGATCCGCATCACGGAGTTTTTCCACTACAGCGCGCAGATCGCTAACAGACAACTGCCTGAACTTCTGCTGCAGCTTCGTCAGCATCTGCGCTTCGCTGTATTCGCGCCTGCTAAGCAAATTCAGGCAATAGTTGTACGCGCTGCCTTCAACCAAAACTTATCCTGCGCTTCTCGGGTTCTCGTCAAGGCCCCTCATTGCTAAAATGGAGCACCTTCTGCACTTTCTGCATCGCTGGCTCGCGGCGCATCAAGTGCGGGCATGAGCGCCGCTCTAATCGTTTGGTCTATTTCTTCTCGCATTTCAGGGTGTTGATCCAAAAAATCCGCGGCATTCTTGCGACCCTGCCCTATGCGGTCGGATTTGTAGGCATACCAAGCGCCTGATTTTTCAACAATGCCCTCTTTTACGCCAAGCTCGAGAATCTCCCCGGTCCGGTGAATCCCCTTACCGTACATAATCTGAAATTCCGTTTGGCGAAACGGAGGCGCTACTTTGTTTTTAACCACCTTCACGCGGGTTTCATTGCCGACTATTTCGTCGCCGTCTTTCACAGCACCAATGCGGCGAATATCCAATCGCACAGAGGAGTAAAACTTCAGCGCGTTACCCCCAGTTGTTGTCTCAGGGGAGCCAAACATAACACCGATTTTCATCCGGATTTGGTTGATAAACAGCACCATAGTATTCGACTGCTTGATAATTCCCGTCATCTTGCGCAGCGCCTGACTCATTAATCGAGCCTGGAGTCCCACGTGAGAGTCTCCCATGTCGCCTTCTATCTCAGCTTTGGGCGTTAGCGCCGCAACAGAATCGACCACAATCACATCTACAGCATTTGAGCGCACCAGCATGTCGCATATTTCAAGCGCCTGCTCTCCAGTGTCTGGCTGAGAAACCAATAAATTATCGGTGTCCACGCCAAGATTTTCCGCATACAGCGGGTCTAGGGCATGTTCAGCATCAATAAAGGCGCAAGTTCCGCCCGCTTTCTGGGCCTCTGCAATGACTTGCAGGGTCAGCGTCGTTTTGCCCGAAGACTCAGGCCCGTAAATTTCGACAACACGGCCGCGGGGCAAACCGCCTATGCCCAACGCGATATCCAACCCAAGCGAACCCGTCGACACTGAGGGGATAACTACATGTTCTTGGTCCCCCAACCGCATGAGTGAACCCTTGCCAAATTGTCGTTCAATCTGCGCCAACGCAGCATTGAGCGCCCGGTCTTTTTCCGGGTTTTTAGCTGAAGGCTTCTCAGGTTTGTTCTGAGCACCCCGAGCACCGGATGGTGCACCTTTTTTGTCGAGTTCGGCACGTGTACGGCCTGCGTCCTGAGCCATGGAAAAATCCTTACGTTAACGGCATAAGAGTACTGTATATTCATTCAGTAAAGGTTTGCAAGTAGCCAATCCCAAACGACGCGAAAAACTTGTAGATTTTTCAGCAAAACACTCACAAGCAGATGCTACAAGTCACGCTCGGTTCTCGCCTCTAGCCTCAGATTGACCGTATAATTGCGCCGCGCAGCAAAATTAGGATGCTGCGTCTGTGCGTTACCGATGCGCCGCGGGAATTGCAAACAATTTAGCAGTGGTTGTTTTTCACTCTGTGGTGATAGAACCATCGCCTACCTTTGCTGGTTCGGGTTACCCTTAGCCCCCTGCAGTCCCCTGCATCGGAAAAAGGTAAAGCCAATGCTCATTGGTTGAACAACTTTAACGTCAGCGAAGGCTGGGCAGGTGGCTTCATTTTGTGCAACCAAAAATGCTTGGTTACACCTTGCGTTGCACTAAAAATTAATTTTGCGCGATAGTGTGGCGCAAGCCGATTTATCACGATGATCCGGGTAGCACTGGAAAACCGTGGAGAACAACGGAATTTTAAGGCAAAACGGCATGACCTCATCGCCCGATACAAGTCAGCACACCCCGATGATGCAACAGTATCTCGGGATCAAAGCAGAGCATCCTGATGAACTGCTGTTCTACCGTATGGGAGACTTTTACGAGCTCTTCTTTGAAGACGCCAAAGTCGCTGCAGCGCTATTGGATATTACCCTAACGGCTCGCGGCCACAGTAGTGGCGAGCCGATCGCCATGTGCGGCGTGCCTTTTCACGCAGTAGACAGCTACCTGGCGCGCTTGGTCAAACAAGGCCGTTCTGTCGCCATTGTCGAACAGGTGGGTGACCCGGCCACATCAAAAGGCCCCGTCGCGCGCCAAGTACAGCGAATTATCACACCCGGCACGTTAACCGATGACAACCTGCTCGAAGGCCTCCATGCGAGCGTGCTCATGGCGATCAAGCCACAGGGCTCCGTCTTCGGTATCGCCTTTATGGATCTATCCAACAGTCATATTGAAGTCATGGAGATTGCCGATCAATCCGCGCTAGACGACTTTTTACATCAAGTGCGCCCGACAGAAATTCTCCTGCAGGAAAATATCGACCTCAAGGTCACCTTTAAGGCGAGCACACGCCGTCTACAGCGCAGTCAATTTGACAACAACGCAGCCCTACGCCAGCTCAATACCCATTTTGGGCACAACGTAGTCGACGTGACAGGCATAAGGCTCGACAGCCCGCTCTTAGGAGCCACCTGTGCGGTGTTGACCTACGCCAAACAAACTCAGTGCCAAGACCTCAAATTCATCCAAAAAATCAGACATCTTTCGCAATCTCAGCAATTGATTCTAGACGCCCAGTCCAGACGTAATCTCGAGATCGATCAGCGCGTCAATGGCGCCCAAGACCTCACGCTATATGCGCTGATGAACACCACCCAAACACCCATGGGGGGGCGCCTACTTAGGCGATGGCTGAACGAACCCAGCCGCAACAAAGATATCGTGGAGGCCCGCCAGGCTTGGGTGACCGCCTCTATTGGTCAACGCTGCACGGGACATCTACAAACACTATTAAAAGGCATTGGAGACCTTGAGCGGATTCTTACCCGGATCGCGCTGGGATCCGCCAGCCCTAGAGATTTGGACCGATTACGAAACGCTTTGACCCGTATTCCCGCCGTACGCGAGCAGGCCAATCAGTTGGATGTCTCTCTTCAGCGCCAACTGGCAGACAAACTTCCAAATTTTACCCCGCTACAAACATTACTAGACGCAGCACTTATCGAAGCACCACCGGCAACCATTAGAGACGGCGGATTCATTGCTGCGGGTTTCAGTGACGCATTAGACAAATTAAATCAACTCACCCAAAACTCCGCTGCGTGGTTGGCTGAACTGGAACTAAAGGAACGCAACCGCACCCAAATTTCAACGTTAAAGGTAGGTTTCAACCGTGTCCACGGTTATTACATTGAAACCAGTAAAGCCAACCACGGCGATATCCCTGCAGATTATATCCGCAGACAAACTCTAAAAAATGCAGAGCGCTATATCACCGAAGAACTCAAACAGTTTGAGGAAGAGGCGCTAAGTGCTCAAAGCCGGGCCCTGCAACTGGAGAAACGCCTTTATGACGAGCTGGTCGCGGACGTCTTTGAACATTACGCGGATCTGCGCCAAGCCTGCGAAGCGATTGCTCAAACTGATGTCTTGGCTTGTTTTGCCGAAAGGGCAGAAACGCTAGACTTCGCCCCACCCGAGTTCCAAGATGCGCCAGGCATTTTTATCGATGAAGGCTGGCATCCCGTTGTAAAAGCTGCCAGTCCCAACCCCTTTATTGGCAACACACTGAAACTGGGAGGGCAAACGCTCGAACACCAAAAACCGCAGCAGGAAGAGAACAGCGCGCTTCCACAAATGCTGATTCTCACAGGTCCCAACATGGGCGGCAAATCTACCTTCATGCGGCAAACAGCACTGATTTGCCTATTGGCCTATTGTGGCAGCTACATTCCCGCTAAAACCGCGCGCATCGGCCCGCTAGATAGAATTTTTACGAGAATCGGCGCAGCCGACGACCTCGCCGGGGGACGCTCCACGTTTATGGTCGAAATGACCGAAACGGCGCACATTCTGCATAACGCCACACCTCACAGCCTAGTGCTCTTGGATGAAATAGGACGAGGAACAAGCACTTACGACGGCTTGGCACTGGCTTGGGCGGTTGCCGAACATCTCGCGATTAAAACCAACGCCCTGACTTTGTTTGCGACGCATTACTTTGAATTGACCAGTTTGCCAGCGCAGTTACCCAACGTAGGGAACGTCCACATGAGCGCAACCGAGCATCAAGGGGATATCATCTTTCTGTACAGCGTTGACCCTGGGCCGGCCAGTCAAAGCTACGGTATACAGGTCGCTAAACTTGCCGGTGTCCCGCGCAGCGTCCTTCAAAAAGCCCGCGAAAAACTGGCTGGATTTGAGCAAGGCAACACCGACCCGTTACAGCCTGATCTATTTCGCTTGGCCACACCGGTGTCTGGAAAAACGCAAGAAGAAGAATTGGTGCTGGAGCAACTAGAGCAACTTAACGCCGATGAACTCAGTCCAAAGCAAGCGCTGACGCTAATCTACGAGATACAAGCAAAATTACACCCGTAGGAACGATAATCATCAGCAATTGGGTATCGACAGGGCCGACGCATTCGCTAGAATAACCCACTTTTCTAGGACGTGTAGATCGCCATGACTTTTGTTGTTGGAGAAAATTGTATTAAGTGTAAGCACACAGATTGCGTTGAAGTGTGCCCGGTAGACTGTTTTTACGAAGGTCCCAATATGCTGGTTATCCATCCGGACGAGTGCATCGACTGCGCACTTTGTGAACCGGAATGTCCGGCAGAGGCTATTTTTTCTGAAGACGAACTACCTGAAGAACAACAGTCCTTTCTTGAACTGAACGCCGAATTAGCCGAAACGTGGCCGAACATTACCGAGAAGCAGGACGCGCCTGCCGATGCCGAAGACTGGGACGGCAAACCGAATAAGCTGGAACTCCTCGAGCACTAGTTCGGCGGAGTTGACTCGCCCCGCTAGCTCGGTAACTTGCCCAAAACGGGAACCGGATCAATTGGTTTGCCCTTCTTGCGCAACTCGAAATGTAACGCTGAATGGCCCGCACCTCGGTTTTTTATAGCAGCGATGCGGGCCCCTGCCAGCACCCGCTGGCCTTCTTTGGCCAGCAATGTGCCGTCGAACCCATATGCACTGAGTAAATCGGCACTGTGCTTAATGATAATCAGCCGCTCAAATCCTCCAATGCCACTGCCTGCATACACCACGTCACCGGCCGCGGTCGCCTGAACATTTTTGCTTCGACGTCCTTTTGTCAGGTGAAAATCTAAGCCCTTGCTGCTACCGCCGCCTGCCACCTTGGCACCGAATAAAACCTTTGGCGTATCAGTTAATGGCCACACCCAGTCAACAGACTCTTCGCTGGGTAAAGGTGCAGACTTGGGGGGTACTCGACTGGGTTTGCCTGGCTTCGGCCGGGGCTTCGACCCTGCTGCCGGTGCTGCAGATGAATGCTGGACAGTGAGGTCGATCAACTGACCTGGGTAGATGGTGTAAGGAGAGACGATCGCATTAGCCGCCGCCAACCCACGATAGTCAAGCTCAAAGCGCCATGCAATAGCGTATAAGGTATCTCCTTTTTCCACCGTATATCTGCGAACGCCATCGGGATTAACCACATAGACCGACCGCTGCGGCGTTGCTGAGCGCTCAGCAATGGTAGGTTGCCCCCCCTGCAAACATCCACACAGGCCAAGCACACTTACCCCATAAAGCCATTTATGCGTCCGCATAAATAACGGCCAAAGCCAATGGATTATTTGGCGCTTGTGAACCGCGTCAGAAGCCATAATAAAAAAGCACCCGCCAAACACATGACAATTGCACCCCCAATGTGAGCCTCTCCCGCAAGATAGTCAGAAGGCCACAGAAGCCCAGACCACCCGCCGCTCTGTAGCGGATCCTGCCATGGCCATAATTTGAACAGTGAACCCAGCATAAAACCGATTAACAAGCTCAGCAATGGCTCTCTGCAGCGCCTGAGCAGCCAACCTAGGAGCCGTGCAAACAACATCAGCCCAACAACGCACCCCATACCCAAGCTCACTAAAACCTCATAATTCAGGCCCGCAAGTGCGTCTATCACAGGGGCATACAAGCCCAGAGCCAAAAGCACATAACTACCTGAGATTGCTGGCAAAAGCCAAGCGCATACGGCAACCGCACCCCCCAAAAAAAAGTGCAATGCATCTGGCTCACCGGTTGCCGCAGGCAACCAAAGCAAGGACACGCCCAAAACAGTCCCCAACGGCGTATAAATAACAAGAAACTTGGCAGGCAGCTGGCGCCCGATCACTCCCGCAGACATTAGGATCACACCACTAAAAAAGGCCCATACCAAGGGTTGATAACTACTCAACAGGTATTGCATCAGCTGCGCAAAAACGCCCACACCCACTACCATGCCCCCACCAAGCAGCAATAAAAAAGACAAATTATGGTGGCTGTAGAATAAACGCGGATTACGCAAGAGCACCAAAGAACGCACCCCAAAGGTTGCAATGGTGGTCACCAACTCAGCATAAATGCCGGTGATAAAGGCCATAGTACCGCCAGAAACACCCGGCACTACCTCCGCAAGACCCATGAGCATACCCCGGCCAAATATGCCTTTACCCGAAATTTTTCGTTGCGGCTGCATTATTCCGCGGACGTACCCGCGACAAGCGGCACGAAACGCACCTGCTCGTGAAGATGGGTGACAAACCCATCAGGCGTTCGATCAATGACTTTGAGTTGCTGAACCCCATCGATGCCCACCGGCACAACCATCCGTCCACCCTCGGCCAACTGATTGAGCAACTCAGGGGGAACCTCGGTTGGCGCGGCGGTCACAATGATCCCGTCGAACGGTGCATGCACGGCCCAACCCTCGTAACCATCACCCACTTTGGTGACCGCGTTACGCAATCCTAAAGCGTTAAGTCGCTCTTTCGCGCCCGGATGCAGCGCATCGATACGCTCAATTGAAAATATCTTTCGACACAATTGAGCAAGGATGGCGGTTTGATACCCACAGCCTGTGCCTATTTCTAAAACTCGAAGGGGATTAACCTCAAGCAATAATTGAGTCATCAAGGCCACAATGAACGGTTGTGAAATTGTTTGCCCGTGTCCGATGGGCAACGAGGTGTCTTCATACGCGCGATGCGCCAGCGCTTCATCAATAAATATATGCCTGGGGATTGAAGCAACTTGACCGAGTACACGTTCATTCTCTATCCCACGCTCTCGTAACCGCACAACCAGCCGGTCTCGAGTTCGCTGAGAGGTCATACCAATACCGCGCAAATCAAATCTACTCATTGGCTTTACTGTCGTCGAGAATATTCAATTTATCGGCAAGCAAAGCCGTTGCGTACGCACCCGGCGGCAAACTGAACTGTAGCGTGACGCAGTCCCCGTCATGGCTCGCATCGAACCCCTGCGGCACAACCATAAGCGGACGTCTGGCCTGCGTAACACCCGCAAACTCAAGCGCCGCGCAAGTATCTGCGTGGGATGCCAATGCGTGCCGCTCTATCTCCGCCGCAAGACCCGCGGTGGCCGAACGTCCACGCCCCCACAACGGCCCCGTCGGCATATTTCCCCACTCAACATCGCCATCAATCAGCTGTGCGTGATTGCCGGCAACCCTGCGCTGCTCCAAAACCGCGTTAAACAAATGGCTGCGCAACACAGACATATGCCAACCCTGACGCTTCGATCGAACAGAGCGACCTCGTTGACGACCGCTGGCAGGCTTCGCCGGCTGCGCCCCAGCCGGGCGCGGTCCTAATCCACTGTTTGCCAACCATTCTAAGGCTCGGGTGACGTTGGCACGGGAGACACGCTGGGGGCCAAAAAAATTCGGGAAACCCTCAGCCATGCTCGCCACAAGCGAGTGAACATCCGGGGCGCAATTACTGAGGCATATTTTGAATCTGTTGCCTCGATGATCGCCACGCCGGAGCTTCTTGTTGTGGCGCTGGACCTCGAGACAGCGCACATCAGGATGATCAAGTTGCCATCGGTCACCAGAAACAGGCACGCTGAACCACTGCCGCGTGACTGCATGTTTATCTTTTAACCCCGCGTAACCTACATCCTGCAACCGCAACCCATACGACTGCGCTAACTGGCTGGCCACATCAGCAGTATTGAGACTTTCTTTCTCGACATAAAAATACACATGCTCGCCTGAACCAGAGAATTCCATCCCCAGATCTTCGGTAACTTCAAAGTGCGAGGTTTGTTGTTTGATATGTGCAGTTGGCGCAGTGTTCACCGGATTACCGTTGCCCTTCTGGCGTCAGATAAAACACTTCATCGGATTTAATTAAGCCTAAATCTTCACGCGCGCGCGCTTCCAAAGCGCTATTGCCTCGTTTGAGCGCTCGAACTTCAGCCGTGAGCATCCGATTCCCTTGCTCCAGCACCTCTACTTTTGCTTCATACTGGGCCAGCTGAGCGCGCAGGCGCTCTTGTGCGAAATGCCCTGAAGGCCCGAACCAAAGGGTATATTGCAAGTAGACCAAGATCAGCGACACCATTAATACCAGCACTTTCACGGCGATTATTTACTCAAGGTTTTAACTGCTGAGCGTCCGGGATAGAACGCGGCTGCTCCCAGGTGATCCTCAATCCGCAGGAGCTGATTGTACTTCGCCACCCGATCACTGCGGCAAAGCGAACCGGTTTTAATTTGGCCTGCCCCAGTACCCACAGCCAAATCAGCAATGGTTGTATCTTCAGTTTCACCTGAACGGTGGGATATCACACTGGTATAGCCTGCTCGGGAAGCCATTGCTATGGCGTCTAACGTTTCACTCAACGTGCCGATTTGATTAAATTTTATCAAAATAGAATTGCCAACACCCTGCTCGATCCCTCTCGAGAGTATTTTTGTGTTGGTAACAAACAAATCATCACCCACCAACTGCACCCGATGGCCTAATCGATCGGTGAGCAATTTCCAGCCCGACCAATCACTCTCATCCATGCCATCTTCTACTGAGACAATTGGATGTTGATCACACAAGGCGGCCAAATAGTCGACAAAGCCCGGGGCATCATAGCTACTGCCATCGCCACTGAGTTGATACCTCGCATCGCGGTAAAATTCCGAAGCAGCACAATCAAGCGCCAAAGTAACATCCGTACCTAATTGATAACCCGCGCGGCTAACCGCTTCAGCGATGACTTCCAGCGCCTGTGCGTTAGAGGTCAGATTCGGCGCGAACCCCCCTTCATCACCCACAGCAGTTGCCAATCCCATCTCGCGCAACACCGCTTTTAGAACATGGAAAATTTCAGCACCTATTCGCAGAGCCTCTCGAAAGCTTTGGGCGCCAACCGGCTGCACCATAAACTCTTGGATATCAACGTTATTGTCGGCGTGCTCGCCACCGTTAAGAATATTCATCATCGGCACAGGCATACACATTGATGGGCCGCCAGCTAGCGCATTAATGTGCTGATACAACGGCAGGTTCTGTGCTTTGGCAGCCGCCTTGGCCGCCGCTAAGGACACCGCAAGCGTTGCATTTGCGCCCAATTTCGACTTGTTTTCCGTACCATCTAAAGCCAGCATCAAACCGTCTATTGCGCGCTGGTCTGCACAATCTTGCCCCACTAACGCCGCTGCAATTTCATTTTGCACGTGCGCAACCGCTTGAGTGACCCCTTTACCCAGATAGCGTTGCTGATCACCGTCGCGCAGCTCTAACGCTTCGCGAGTGCCGGTAGAAGCGCCCGAGGGTGCCGCGGCCCTACCCATGGCGCCATTATCGGTCACCACCTCCGCTTCAATGGTCGGATTGCCACGCGAGTCCAGAATTTCTCGCGCCACTATCGATGAAATGTTTGACCTGTCCAAGATTTCTCCTTGTGCTAAAGCTGATCTTCCAACCAAGGTTGTTGTTTGACCAAGCCATCAATGGCTTTAAGTTGTGTTAATAACGAATTCATCATACCCATGGGCCATGCATTAGGACCATCAGAACGTGCCTCATCGGGACGCGGATGAGATTCCATAAAAACGCCGGCGACCCCCGCCGCAACCGCGGCGCGCGCCAATACTGGCACCATCTCTCGGTATCCGCCGGAAACCTGCCCTAATCCGCCGGGCATCTGCACAGAATGCGTCGCGTCATAAACCACCGGGCACCCCGTCTGGCGCAGCCACGACAGACTGCGCATATCAGAGACTAGGTTGTTATAGCCAAAACTCGCCCCGCGTTCACAGACCATAACCGCTTCGTTGCCCGTAGATTTTGCTTTTTCGGCAACATGAACCATATCCAGAGGCGCCAAGAACTGCCCCTTTTTTATATTGACAGGTTTGCCTTGATTACAGACATTCACGATAAAATTAGTTTGACGACACAAAAACGCGGGCGTCTGTAAAACGTCGACCACATCAGCAACCTCGTCAAGAGGGGTATCTTCGTGCACATCGGTGAGCACCGGCACTTCGAGTTCGCGCCGCACTTTTTCCAATATGCGCAGCCCCTGCTCAATACCGGGACCACGATAACTATCCAGTGCGCTGCGGTTGGCCTTGTCAAAAGAGCTCTTGTAAATAAAAGAAATGCCAAGCAAATCAGTCATATTTTTCAGCGTGGTAGCCGTTTCCATAGCCAGCTGTTCTGATTCAATGACACAGGGCCCCGCAATGACAAATAGCGGACGATTCCCGCCTATTTCAAAACCGCATAGCTGCATTTACTGAAATCCTTTTTGAAGCGTGGCCGTCGTTTGGCCCCGTTTGGCGTTAAAAAACCCAATGGCGCAACAAAACCATGATCGGCTCGCCATAAACCTCATACCCGTGAGATCAATCTGCTTGTGTGTCCTGAACATTGGCATGTTTTGAATTCGCTAAACCCGCCCTCACAAACTGCGTGAACAAAGGGTGCCCTTTGAGCGGCGTTGACGTAAATTCCGGGTGAAATTGGCAAGCTAGAAACCAGGGGTGATCTTTCAATTCAATCATCTCAACCAATTCGCCGTCCTCGGAGCGCCCAGCCACCCGCATGCCAGCTGCTTCAAGTTGTTTGACATAACGATTATTGACCTCATAACGATGTCGGTGACGCTCATGAATCACGTCGACGCCATAGATCTGCCGGGCGAGACTGCCCGCCTCTAGCAGACACGGCTGCTCGCCCAATCGCATTGTTCCACCTAGGTCACCTGAAGCAGAACGCTGTTCAGCCTTGCCTTTGGCGTCGGTCCATTCGGTAATCAAGCCAATCACCGGATGCGGTGGCGCTGCATCAATCTCAGTGCTATGCGCGCCGGTTAAGCCCGCATTATTGCGGGCGATATCAATCACGGCAGCGTGCAAGCCATAACAAATGCCCAAATAAGGTACGCGGTTTTCGCGCGCATAGCGTGCCGCTAAGATCTTGCCTTCAAAGCCTCGGCTACCGAAACCTCCCGGCACCAAAACAGCATCCACAGCCGACAACGCTCCCACGCCTTCGCGTTCCAACTCTTCCGCATCGATATAAATTATGTTGATCGCGGTGCGCGTTTGAATGCCTGCATGGGTGACCGCTTCGATAAGCGATTTATAGGCTTCGAGCAAATCTAAGTATTTGCCGACAAATGCCAGATTCAAGCCTTGTTCAGGACTGTCTTGAGCCGCAACGACCTCTCGCCAGGGTGTTAGATCACCCGCAGGGCAGTCCAATCCCAGACGCTCAACGACATAGTCGTCAAGGCCTTCCTCATGCAGCATGAGTGGCGCCTGATAAATTGTGTCGACATCCCAACTGGAAATGACCGCGCGTTCTTCGACATTGGTGAACAGTGCTATTTTGCGGCGAGCCGAACGAGGCAACGGCACTTCGGATCGACACACTAAAATATCTGGCTGCAACCCAATAGACCGGAATTCCTTGACGCTATGTTGGGTGGGCTTGGTTTTAATTTCTCCGGCTTTGCTGAGATACGGCACATAAGTCAAATGAATAAAGAGTGTCTTCGCGGACCCTACCTCGAGGCGCAACTGACGAATCGCCTCTAAAAAAGGCTGGGATTCTATATCACCAACCGTCCCACCGATTTCCACTATCAACACATCAAAACCATCCGCAACCTTGCGAATTCGGCGCTTGATCTCATCGGTGACATGCGGGATGACCTGCACCGTAGCACCAAGGTAATCTCCTCGACGCTCACGCTTGAGCACCTCAGCATAGACGCTGCCTGTGGTGAAATTGTTATCCCGAGTTAACCGCACACTCGAAAATCGCTCGTAATGCCCCAGATCAAGATCTGTTTCGGCTCCATCAACGGTTACAAATACCTCACCGTGTTGAATGGGGCTCATAGTACCCGGATCAACATTGATGTAAGGATCCATTTTTAACACGTTGACTTTAAGGTCGCGCGCTTCCAATTGAGAGGCGAGAGAAGCGGTGATGATGCCCTTGCCGAGCGACGAAACAACACCACCGGTTACAAAAATATATCTTGTCATGAAAACCCATCTATCAAGTGCATCCAAACCTCCTTCACCCAACAGTCCTGTGTTTAAAACATTCAGCCTTCAACGGGCCAACAAGCCTGTATATAAAACAATCAGCGAAGAGAATCTCAGGCCAAATTGGCCTGACCGAGATGGCGTTGTAGGTTAACAAAGGAGGCTTATAAGCTCAATCTTGAGACACACTTATTACCCGCTTATTTCCGTTTTTTGCTCTATTGAAGGTGCCCAGTGAGCGACACATAATTGCGATTCATCCGGCGCGGGCCTATTTACCGCGGCCAAACCGGGCACACAAACCAATTTTTCACGAATAAAGAGCAACGGATAAAACGGTCGATTCCACGGTGGCACCTTTGCGGTATTAAATATCTGCTTTAAAGAACGTGCACCACTCTGGTCGCCTAAGCGCTCTCCTCCACGCCGAAAACCCACCCGCATCGGTCCCAAATAAACAAAAGTATGCGGCGAGGACATGACCGCAACTTCTAACGATAAAACGCCGTGGTCCAAGCTTAGTTTTTCACCAAGGCGCAACAATTCAGTGGGCTCGGATGGATCATTAAATGCCTTGACGAAGTGCAGATGGTCAGCGTACGCATAGAGGGATGCAGATTCACCACAGTGCAATTGCGCCAAGCTCGTTTGCGTCATCTGCCGGCAAAATTCGGTCAGCGCTCGATCACTCACGGTATAGAAATGCCGCGCATTGAGATAACTCCGCAACCAGGCCAACCGTGCAGCCAAAGACTCAGGCAACGCGGTTAAGGCCACCTGATCAGGATATTTAGCTACTTCATGCGCCAACGCTTGGTCACTGCCTCTTTGCACCCACACCACGCGCTCTACCGCACCATGTAGGTCCCGCCATCGCTTCTGCAGCAACGGTAAAATTTCATGTCTTAGAAAGTTACGTGCCAGTTTAACATCCGCGTTGCTGCCATCTTCGACCCAAGTCGCGCCATGTGCGCGCACATAATCAATCAGTTTAGCTCGCGGCAACGGCAACAGAGGCCGCCGAAAACCGCCCTCTCCCAAGCGACCTTTGGCCCGCATCGGCAAAAGCCCACGGCCCTGAAATAACCGGTAAAGCACGGTTTCCATCTGGTCTGACTGGTGATGCCCCAACAACAGCACATCAGTTTGTTGTACGTATTTCGCAAATAACTGATAGCGCGATTCACGGGCATTGGCCTCTAAATTACCAGCCACCGCCACATCCGCGGCAACACTCAAACACTGAATTTGTTTTTCCCTGCAAAAGCGCTCGACTTGGCGCTGCCAATTCGCAGCCGCTGGCTGCAAATTATGATTAACATGCAGCGCAATTAGCTCCACATCAAAGGGTAACTCGGCTATAACCGCCTGAGAGGCCAGCAAGAGCGCGGTCGAATCAACGCCGCCACTAAAGGCAACCCAAACCCGTTTGGGCTGTGATGACACCAATGCATGAGTTACCAATGCCTCTATAGGCGAGCGTATATCTTCAGCCGGAGTAACTCCGTTATCACCAGACGCTATCGACATCAGATCCTCCCTTAAGAACGGGTGTAATCCAGCCGCGCACAATCATCGAATTCACGGTTCAAGTGCCTTAACAGTTCATCATGCGCCTGCACCTGCCAATTCTCTCCCAAATGAATACGTGCCTGGGCATCACTCGCGGCGTACCAGACTTTAATGGGACAGCCGTCAGTTGAAGCACGATAAGGTGTAATCACTTGCTTGAGCCGAGCACCGAAATTTGAGGGCAGCTGATTCTGACGAAAATCGATCACCACACCTTCGCTGAATTTCTGACGAGCTTGCGCAATCGAATAGACTTTTTCCGCGCGCAAAGCCAATCCACCTGAAAAATCGTCAGCTTGCACTTCCCCCTCAATCACCAAAAGCTCATCTTTTACAATTTTTGACCCAAATTTTTCAAAGGCCTCCGGAAACAACGAGACCTCAAGACGAGCACTGCGATCATCCAAAACCAGAAAACACATGGGTGCGCCCCGCCGACTTTTCATCACTCGCGAGCTCACGACCATGCCACTGACCCATTGCGTCTTTTTTTCAGCACGCAGATCGTTAATTTTACGTTTGCAAAAAAAACGCAGCTCATGCTCATAGTCACCAATCGGATGCCCGGTGAGATAAAGCCCAAGCGCGTCTTTTTCACCCTGCAAGCGCTCACGATTGGACAGCGGTGGGGCCGACACTGGGTCAACACGGTCATCCGTTTTAGCGCCGTCTATACCACCAAACATATCAGTAATCCCAGCCGCCGCATCATTGGCCTGTTGCTCGGCGCTGTGCAGCGCTAGCGGCAATGTCGCTCGAAGCCGCGCACGGATGGCATTCAAATCTTCTTCAGGACCACCAAATTCGTCCATTGCACCCGAAGTAATCAGCGCCTCGAGCACACGTTTATTAAGTTTCTTGCCATCTATACGGCGACAAAAATCATATAAATCCACAAATTTTCCGGCCGCTCGCGCTTCAACAATTGCGGCAACGGGTCCTTCACCCACTCCCCTGACCGCGCCTAAGCCATATACAATTCGATTATCTTCTGCCGAAAATCGGTATTCACTGAGATTCACACTTGGCGGCAAAAGCGCCACCTCCATCTGACGCAGTTCATCCACCAAGATGACAATTCGATCAATATTCTGCATTTCAGCGGAAAGGTTAGCCGCCATAAATGCCGCCGGATGATGCGTCTTTAACCACGCGGTTTGAAAACTAACCACCGCATAAGTCGCAGAGTGCGATTTGTTGAATGCATAACCGGCAAATTTTTCCATGAGATCAAAAATCTCGTTAGCCAGCTTTGAATCGATGCCATGATCTGCCGTACCGGTCAGAAATTGGTCACGCACCCGCGCCATCTCTTCGGGCTTTTTCTTGCCCATCGCCCGCCGCAACAAATCCGCTTGGCCTAAACTGAAACCCGCCAGCTCCTGCGCCACTTGCATCACCTGTTCTTGGTATAGGACAACGCCATAGGTGCCCTCCAATACAGGCTCCAGCTTTTTGTGCGGATAGACCACAGGCTCTATCTTATGCTTTCTATTGATATAGTCCGCATCAGCGCCAGACTGCAGTGGGCCGGGTCGAAACAATGCCACCAATGCGATAATGTCATTGATATTGTCCGGCTTTAACTTCGCGATAAGGTCTTTCATGCCGCGAGATTCAAGCTGGAATATTCCGGTGGTATCCGCCGCTCGCAACAACTTAAACGTGGCTGGGTCATCTAGCGGAATACGCGCGATATCTATAACCGGTTCACCCTCAGCGCGGCTGGCATTAATCGCCTGGACCGTCCAATCAATGATGGTTAACGTCTTGAGGCCCAAAAAGTCAAACTTGACCAAGCCTGCGCGCTCAACATCATCTTTGTCGAATTGAGACACCAACGCGCCACCTAATTCTTCTGTGTAAAGCGGCACAAAATCAGTGAGCGCACTCGGCGCGATGACAACGCCTCCGGCATGACGGCCCACGTTACGCACAATGCCTTCCAGCTTGTACGCCATATCCATGATCTCACCAGCTTCATCAGAGCTTTCGACAAACGTCTTTAAATCTGAACTTTCCTCCATCGCCTTGTTCAGCGTCATGCCAACTTCAAACGGAATCAGCTTAGACAATTTATCGGCTAACCCATAAGGTTTGCCCTGAACTCTCGCGACATCTCTCACCACGGCCTTGGCCGCCATGGTGCCAAAAGTGATGATTTGACTGACCGCGTTTTGCCCGTAATGCTCACTCACGTGCGCAATCACCCGGTCGCGACCTTCCATACAAAAATCCACGTCAAAGTCAGGCATTGACACCCGCTCTGGATTCAAAAAACGCTCAAATAATAAATCATATTCCAGCGGATCCAGATCCGTAATCTCTAGACAATAAGCAACCAGTGAACCTGCCCCGGAGCCGCGTCCGGGACCCACAGGAATAGCCTCTTTTTTGGCCCAGGCGATGAATTCCATGACAATTAGAAAATAGCCTGCGAACCCCATCTGGTTAATGACGTTCAACTCAAAATCTAAGCGCGCTTCATAATCCTGCAAGCTGGCATCTTGCGCCAACAAACCTCGATCTGCGATTCGTCTAGCTAACCCTTCTTGAGCGGTCTGCTGCAAAAAACTTTCTAGCGTGGCGTCGGCCGGGATAGGATAATCGGGTAGATAATAGGTGCCCAATTCGACTGGGACGCTACATCGCTTGGCAATTTCAACCGTATTAGACAACGCCTCAGGCAAATCAGAAAACAGCTCAGTCATCTCTTGAGTGGTCTTTAGATATTGTTGATCACTATAGCGACGCTCGCGCCGCGGATCGTCCAACGCTCGCCCTTCAGCGATACAAACGCGCGTTTCATGAGCTTCATAATCCTGCGCCTGCATGAAACAGACATCGTTAGTCGCCACCACACCGACGTTCAGTTGTGAGGCAATATCGACCAAGCGATGCAGCACAGCTTCTTCATCAGAGCGCCCCGTACGCGTCAACTCCAAATAATAACGGTCTCCAAAAACCTGTTTCCATTGATTAACGCGATGCACTAGAGGCGACGGATCGTTATTCTGCGCAAGATGCCACAAGTGGCCGGCAACACCGCCAGAGAGGGCAATCAACCCTTCGTTTGCGGCAAAGACATCGGCCTGCGACAGACGGCCCCGCTCAGCGACGGTGGTATAACCGGCGGACACTAACTTAAGCAGATTGGCGTACCCGACTGGATTCATCGCGAGCAGAACCAAGCGCTTGCCGGTTTGCTCATCCTCATCACTGGCCACCACGCGCACCTCTGCGCCAAGTAAAGGCTTAATTCCTTGACCCAAGCAAGCCTCGTAAAATTTGACCAGTCCAAACAGATTACCCGCGTCAGTTAGCGCCAATGCCGGAAAATCTTCCGCCGCCAAATGCTTCACCAGCGGTTTCACTTTCAACAAACTGTCTGCCAGTGAAAATTCGCTATGCACGTGTAAATGTATAAATTGTGTGCTGTGCGGGCTCATCTCGCCTCCCGCTGGGCTTCGTTGATCCCCAATACGTGGCGCACAGGCCCAAAACTTCTCCGGTGGTGAGGTGTCACACCGTGCACCGCTAACGCCGCCAAATGAGCTTTGGTCGGATAACCTTTATGCTTGGCAAAACCGTATTCGGGATAACGTAGATCCAGCGCCACCATTTCTGCATCACGGGCAACTTTAGCTAAAATAGAGGCGGCACTGATTTGCGGTATTTTCTTATCGCCTTTCACAACAGCGACGCTGGGGACATCAAAACAAGGCGTTTTGTTTCCGTCGATCAAAATCAAATTCACTGGCACAGATAGTTGTCTAAAGGCTCTTTGCATCGCCACGTGACTCGCACGCAAAATATTCAGTTCATCCACCTCGGCCACGCTGGCCCAACCAACAGCGGAGTCTAAGGCGCGCTGCTGGATCAACAGCGCCAAATCTTCACGTCGAGCAGGCGATAACATTTTAGAGTCTTGCAGCGCCGCTATTGGCCGATTCGGATCCAACAATACCGCCGCAGCAACCACTGGTCCCGCTAGCGGACCTATGCCAACTTCGTCTATACCGGCATGCAGACCCGCTTGCCAAGGCCCAAGCGCATACTCTGTCATCGAACATACGCTCGATTAAACAAAGGTCTGATTAAAACAGCCGAGGCAACCCCGATTTTACAGCGGCAATCCATCTTGCTCCCGAGCAACAAACTATGGCGAATGGCCAAGTAACTCTAGCACGGCAGCAGCAGCCTTGGCATCCGCACCCTGACCTAATTGAGCGTGCAAATGCACCGCTGCCTCTGCGTAGTCACGACTGTTACGTGCCTTGTGCAATTGCTGTTCGAGGGCTTTTGCCAGCGCAGGCCCAGTGGCGGCGTCTTGCAACAACTCCGGCACTAGTTCTCGACCGGCTAAAATATTCGGTAACGCCACATAAGGCGTCCGCACAACCCGCTTGGCCAACTGATAACTCAATGCCCCTAAGCGGTAACCCACAACCATCGGGCAACGCAACAACATTGCCTCTAGCGTACTGGTGCCGGATTTTACCAGCGCGATATCTGCTGCGATCAAGGCTCGACGTGCATGGCCATCATAGAGCGTCACCCGTAATCCTGGAGCACCCACCAGCGCCTGTTCTATGCGCGCACGCAACGCCGGACGTAAGCAGGGAATCACAACCATCGTGTTCGGATGAGCCTCACTGAATAATTTTGCGGCGGCCAAAAACGGCTCGATCATCAATGCCACCTCGCCGGACCGACTGCCGGGCAAAAGCGCCAGAACTGTCTGCTCGTCTTCAATCTCCAGCGCAACCCGGGCAGCGGCTCGAGCCGACCCGTCAACCGACCCGGGAGAGATCTCATCCGCAAGCGGATGGCCCACAAACTCCGCCTTGACCGGCAAACCCAGATAAAAGTCGGGTTCGAAAGGGTATAAACACAAGAGCAAGTCGGCACTTTTAGCCACCCTTTTTGTACGACCCGCGCGCCAGGCATATACCGACGGACTCACATAGTGAATCGTTTTTATCCCTCGCCGCTTCAGCGCGGCTTCTAAAATGAAGTTGAAAACATTGAAATCGATCCCAACAAACACATCAATATCGGCAGCGACAAATTCATTGATTAAATGACGCAACAGCAGGACCAGCCGGGGTAGCTGTAAAATTGGATCGCGGAAACCGTTAACCGCCAATGAGTCAATATCAGCAAAGCATTGCAATGCTTGGGCTTGCATGTGCGGCCCACCCACACCCATAAATTGAATGGGCTCTTGGTCATTACTGCACCGCGACTGCAAAGCACGCATCAAACCGGCCCCTAGGGCGTCACCAGAGGGCTCGCCTGCCAGAATACCCACCTTCAAGGGCACAGGAATAACCTTGCCTTATCAGTCACTCGCGCGACGCAGAACGTCCTCGAATGATTCCTACCGTGGAGGATTCAATCGAGCTTACAAACATATCAACTTCAGGCTCACTCTCTCTCGTTGCAGCCAGCGCAGCTAAGGCATCTTTTAACAACAACTCTCTGCGGTAGACCAACCGATAAGCGTTGCGCAATGCCTGTATTGAATTTTTTTGGTAGCCCCGCCGCTTCATCCCTTCAATGTTAAGCCCCACCGCAGATGCTGGGTTTCCACTGACCGTCACAAATGCGGGCACATCTTTGAGCACCAAACTCATGCCTGCAATGTGGGTATGGGCGCCGATCTGGCGAAACTGAGGCACGCCACTGTATCCGCCAAAATTAGCATAATCACCAACCGTCACATGCCCAGCAATTGAGGCATTATTCGCCATAACCACATGGTCACCCACCACACAGTCGTGCCCGATATGCACATAGGCCATCAATAAACAGTGCTTACCCACTGTCGTTCGACCAGTGCCTCCAGCGGCCATACCCCGATGGATGGTAACCCCTTCCCTGATAACCGTATGCTCACCAATATCGCAAAACGTTTCTTCACCAGCAAAAGCAAACGCAGGCGTATCCTCGCCGACGGTTGAAAATTGAAATATTTTCACGCCAGCACCAATTTTTGTTGGGCCTTTCAAGACAACATGAGAGGCGACCTGGACCCCATCACCCAACTCGACATGCGGACCGATGGTTGTCCATGGGCCAACAGAAACGTCCTGGCCCAACTTGGCTGAAGGATCAATTATCGCCCGCGGATCGATCATGCTCGCTGCTCAACCACCGATAAAATCGCAGAACAGGCCAATTCGCCGTCTACGTAGGCTGAACAGTCAAACTTCATCATGATAGTCCGGTTCGCTAGAATTTTGCTGCGCATGTCCAGCCGGTCGCCTGGTATCACCGGCCGACGAAATCGAGCTTTCTCAACGCCACCGAACAAATAGTTAACCCCATCCACGGGCAAAACTCCCTTGGTTTCGAAAGCCAAGACGCCCGACAACTGCGCCATAGCCTCGAGTATGACCACACCGGGTAAAATTGGTTGCCCTGGAAAATGGCCATTAAACATCTCCTCATTAATGGTGACGTTTTTGAAGCCCTCAACAGACTCACCAACAACCAATTGGGTGACCCGATCCACCATTAAAAACGGGTACCGATGCGGTAAATAGGCAAATAATTCGTTAATGATTTTTCCACCGGAGGCCCTGTCGGTCATAGCATTGCTCACAAAATTTAAGAGGTTTGAAAAGAGTTTATTTGTTTTGCAGGATTTCCAGCGACTTTACCCGCTTGAACAGTTGATCCAATGCGGAAAAGCGCAGCGCGTTGCGACGCCAAAGGCTGTGTTCGTGCACGACAACCGTACCAGAATAAACGCCCGGCGTAGTGATCGACTGCGTCACCGGAGTATAGGCCGTGACCATCACGTGATCACACAAAGTCACAGGTTTACTCCCGCCAACACCCACACCGCCGGCGAGCACACAATGACGCCCAATCACTGAGCTACCTGCAATACCCACACATCCACAAAGCAGCGAGTGCGCGCCCACGCGGCAATTATGGCCTACCTGCACCTGATTATCGATTTTAACCCCATCTTCGATAACGGTATCCTCTATGGCGCCACAATCGATTGTGCTCGACGCACCGACACTCACGTCTTCGCCGATCCAAACACCTCCCAATTGCGCAATCTCGTGCAGGTGCCCCTGCTGATCCGGCGTGTAGCCAAATCCATCCGCACCAATCACACAGCCACTGTGCAGTATGCTGCGGGCGCCAACTTTCACGTCGTTGTAGAGCGTACTTCGAGCATGCAAGGTAACATCTGCGCCCAAAACGCAGCGTTCCCCCAGACTACTGTAGGGGAAAATCCGCACGCCCGGGCCAATCGAACACCCGTTGCCGATCACCACGCCAGCGCCAATTGACGCCCCGGCATCAATCTGACAATCGTCGCCAATCAGGGCACTGGGATGCCTGCCCACATTTAGGTGATCTTTGGATTTAAACAGCTGGGATACACTGGCGAATGCCAGATAAGGATTGTCAACAATCAGTGCAGGTACTGGGCAGTTTTGCGCATCTTGCGCCTTTAATATGACGGCACCAGCTCGAGTCTCCTTCAACAAAGGGCGATAACTTGGACTGGACAGATGACTGACCTGCGACGGTGTAGCATTTTGCAAGCTACCCAGCCCCGTTATCTCAAGCTCCACATTTCCGACTGTTTGCGCACCAATGTGGTCAGCAATATCAGCGAGGGTATGCACAATTTTGCAACCCAAATTAGTCGCGCTGTTCGTTCATCTTTTCCGTAACGCGACGCGTAATGTCCCACTTGGAATTCGCATACTGCAACGCATTAGGCGCCATGATGAAGTCGATCTGATCCACCTGCACAATATCTTTCAACACAGTGTCAAATTTTGGTGCCAACGCCTGCAAAATTTCTTGACGCTTATCCTGCACTTCTTTTTGCAATCGCTGCGACCGAAACTGCAGATCGGCCTGCAAGTCCTCTATGTCTTTTTGCATTTTGCGCTGCTCGCTGGCGGCCATGACTTCACCGTCTGTCTGAAGTTTGGTGCCAAGACTTTGCATCTCTTCCGCCATACTTCGCAGTTCATTTTGCTCAACTTCCATCTCTTTATTTGCGGCGTCTACCAACAACTTTGCTTCATCACTTTCTAATATGGCACGAACAGAGTCCAACACCACAATCTTGACTTCCGCATGCACAACGCCCGTCATGAACGTGACACTGACAATCGCCAGTTGCAAAAGTTTTTTAATCATCACCCACTCCTACTCAACGCCCTAAAAACAGGCAAAATTCTCAAGGGATAATTCCCCCGAGCTACTAGTGGCCAGTATTCTACCTCAGAAAGTACGACCAAGTTCAAACTGAAACCGTTCTTCTTCATCAAAATCCTGTGTTTGAAACGGCTTGGCTATCGCAAACGTCATCGGACCAAGGCCTGTCAGCCAACTGACCCCAAATCCCACAGAATAACGCAGTTGATCAACATCAAAGCCAAAACAGTTCACCGCAACCTTCGCACATCGGGTGTTAAACACATTACCGACGTCGAAGAAAATAGCCGGACGAAATTGACGATTATCCTCAACAAACGGAAACGGGAAAATCAACTCCGCCGTAGCCTCGATCAACAGGTTACCGCCTAAGGGGTCACCGTCATCATCGCGAAAGAAAATAGGTTGACCATTCTCATCTAACGGAGCGGTACTTCGCGGTCCTAATGTCGAGTTTTCAAACCCTCGAATTGAGCCAAACCCTCCTGCAAAGAAATTTTCGTAAAACGGCAGTTGCCCCGTCGATCCATAACCATCACCAAAACCCAACTCAGTGCGCAATCGCAGGGTAAATGTTTGCGTTAGCGGAAAATATCGCTCGGCCGTATAGTTTATTTTGTAGAAATTCAGATCACTTCCCGGTACTGCCATCTCAAAGGCAAAGCTTTGCGAGGTACCCCGATCTGCAAAAATCCCTCGGTTCAAAGTCGAACGGCTCCAGGACAGATTCGCCTTATAATTAATCGACTCCTCTCCCTCGGTGCGGATGAAATTGGATATCTCCAGTGCTGCAAAGCGCCCTTCGGTAATGTCCGTCCATTCCGCAAGCAAGCCAAAATTAATGCGCTGCACTTCCCCTATCGGGAAGCCAAAAGACACACCCAGACCCGCTGCGTCGGTTGAGTATCGCGCTATATTTCGCTGATCATAGTCAAGACGGCGCAAAAATAGGTTAAATCCACGACTCACCCCATCCATCGTGAAATAAGGGTTGTAGTAATTAAAGTTCACCGATTTCTGATAATCGGAGGAGCTCAAACCCACTCCCAAGCTGTTACCAGAACCCAGCACATTAGATTGTTGGTAGTTGCCGCCCAAAATCAAGCCGGTGCCCTGTGCATAGCCCAAAGTCGCCGAAATGCTTCCCGAAGGCTGCTCCTCAACGGTAAAATTGACATCAATTAGATCATCGGTTCCCGGTACTTGGGGCGTTTCGACGTCTACGCCTTTGAAATATCCTAGCCTCTGCAGGCGCATCTTCGATCTGTCAATTTGGGCCGTCGACGCCCAACCACCTTCCATCTGGCGCATTTCTCGCCGCATCACTTCGTCTTGTGTCAGCTGATTGCCGGTGAACGTGATCCGATTGACATATGCACGCTTCCCGGAATTCACGAAAAATTCGATATCAGCGGTACCGTCGTCATTCAGTTTTGGCACGCCGCTGGCGGTTGCAAACGTGAATCCGCCGTTGCCAAGGGCCGCAGTCATACGGTCTTCAGAGGCTTTGATCCGGGCTTGCTCAAACTGTTGGCCGGAGGCAACCACCAGTAAGCGCTCCAAATCCTCTACTTTGACATCGCCAAGTTCTCCCAGCACATTGACTTCACCTATCGTATAGACCCTACCCTCATCAACCCCGATCGTGATATACACTTGGCTGCGATCCGGCGTAATACTGACCTGCGTTGAATAAATATCAAAGTCTGCAAATCCCTGATTTTTGTAAAACGCTTCCAGCGTCTCCAGATCACCTGATAATTTTTCTCGTGAGTACTTATCGTCGTTCTTATAAAACGACAATAAACTCGGATGCTGCAACTCCAACTCATCCAATAATTCTTCATCGGAGAACTTCTCAGCACCGACGATATTCAGGTGGCGAATCCCTGAATTTTTGCCTTCCTCAATAAGAATCTTCACATCAACCCGGTTGCGCGGTAGATCTTCGATTTCGGTTTCAATAGACGCGCCATAGCGTCCCTGGGCGACATACTGTCGCTCTAATTCAAGCCCCACCCGCTCCAAGGTCGCCTGCTTGAAAATTTCACCCTCACTTAACCCTTGCTGCTTGAGGCCATCAAGCAATGCCTCTGTTTGAATTGCTTTGTTACCGTCGATTTCGATGGATTCGATCGCCGGGCGCTCGACCATGGTCACAATCAAGACACCGTCATCTCTGGCCAAGCGAACATCTTTGAAAAATCCGGAGGCAAACAACGATCGCACAACATCGCGCGCGCCCATCGCGTCCAACCGATCACCAACCGTCACGGGTATCAAGTTGAATACCGTGCCGGCTGACACCCGCTGCAACCCTTGTAACCGTACATCGGTCACCATAAAACTGGGCGCTTGCGCTGCTTGAATACCACCGCTGAGCAGCACAAGGAGCAGACAAAATGCACCTATGACTGTCGGCTGCAAAGGTTTGATGCCTGATCTTGGAGAACCAAACAACAACCAAAAGCCATAGGATGCCATTGAGTTTGCATGGCGTTGGACATTTTGGCTCATGACGTTGTATCCCTACCCAATCCGCTAAAAAAGACGCAATAAATCATTATAAGTCGCAAAAACCATCAGGGTGCCGACCAAGAATAGCCCGACTTGGACACCAAACACTTGAATTCGCTCGGGTACTGGCTTACCCATCACCAACTCTGCCGTATTAAACACCACATGGCCACCATCTAAAATCGGAACCGGCAGAAGGTTAAACACTCCCAGAGACACACTCAAAAACGCTAAAATACCCACAAAAGAACGCCAGCTGTAGCGCGCAGAATCACCTGCAACCTGAGCGATACTGATTGGCCCGGATAAATTTTTCACCGAAACCTGCCCGGTGATCATTTTTTTCACGATCGACAAAATCAGTACTGATTTTTCCCAAGTTTCTTGTATCGCCACCGGCACAGCATCTAACGGTCCATATTCCACCAGTGCCTGCGACGGATAAACACCGATAACACCCACTTCAGACCCATCGTCAGCCAGACGTGCTTCTGGCGTCACCGTTAATTGACGCAGCGTACCGCTGCGGTAAAGCTCCAACGTAATTCGCCGATCTGGTGCGGCCTGAATTTCCGCCACCCAGTCTCGCCAATACGTCACCGGGCGACCGTCTACCGAGACCACAAAGTCGCCCCGCTGCAAGCCAGCCCGATCAGCCGGTGCGTCCGCCACTAAATCACCCACCAAACTTAACGCAGTTGGCGTCAACCCCAATGAAGCTAAGACATCAGGCTCTCCAACCCCCTCATGCCAAGCTTCGATCGGCAAACGCACGGTTTTTTGAACCCCGGTTAACAGTTCTGTCACGCCGACTTCAATGTCCCCGGTCTCTCCCAATCGATCGGTCAGGGCCAGGCCAATGTCTTGCCATGCTCGAACAGGTTTGCCGTCAACGGCGGTAAGCTGAACCGGTGAGGTAATCCCAGCAAGCGCCGCGGGGCTGTCAACCTCACCCCCGGCAATCACCGGTGTGGCATTTAAACTGCCAGCCACTGCCAGCGCCCAATAAACAACAATCGCCATCAAAAAATTGGCCATGGGACCGCCTAAAGCGATTGCGACGCGCCAAGCTGGATGCAGTTCCATATAAGACAACGATCCCTCCGGCCGTTCGGCCGCCGAATCAGCCTCGCGCTCATCATACATGCGCACATAACCACCCAGAGGGAAAACCGCCAGCGTGAAATCCGTGCCCCGTCGGTCTCGCCAGGTCACCAGCGGACGGCCAAAGCCGACAGAGAACCGCACAACCCCCACTCCCGAAAAACGGGCTACAAGGTAATGACCAAACTCATGAATGGTGACTAGCAGCCCAAGTGTTGCAAAGAAAGCCAGAGGATAGTGCAGCATGTCCACGAGTTAAATTTCTACCATTTTGCGTTGTATGAGCTGGGCGGGGAGCATTATATAGAGTTCCGAAAGTAAATTGGATTACAGTGTGTATCGTCAGTTCCACAACACGAGCTATCTTTCCACATATGGCAACATCAGGACGCTAAGATCAACGCAAAAACCGGTAAAATAGCCAGTTGTGAATCAATCCGATCTAGTACCCCGCCATGCCCAGGCAAAATCGTTCCTGAGTCTTTGACACCGGCCACGCGCTTCATCACGCTTTCGAAAAGATCCCCAAATATGGAAACAACCACCAAAGCCGCAATAATAAGCAGCCAACTTAGGCTCCGTTCGCCCAGCGCAACTGCGCCCAGACCACATACCAGCATAGCCACAGCCATACCGCCCACCGCACCTTCCCAGGTTTTGCCCGGACTGACAGCTGGTGCCAGTTTGTGTCGACCGAACCTGCGGCCCGTAAAATAAGCCCCAACGTCCGCTGCTACCGCAATACACAGGCACCACAGCAACCACAATTGCCCTTGCGGTTGATCACGAATCACCACCAACGCGACCCATGCAGGCAACAAAACAGACAAACCCAAAAGGATCATGAAGCCGCGGGAAGTGAACGCGCGTTGACCACGAGGTGCCATGAGTACCGTGATGGCGGCAAAAAACCAAACACCGCATCCCAAACGCAGCATATCCTCGTAGACGTCAACCCTGCCATAAAAAAGCCACGCAATCAGTCCAAACAGTGCGACAAATGCCATCTTTTGGGAGCGGGAGCGCAGACCAGCCAGATGCGCCCATTCATAACCCCCAATTGCCGCCAAAAGCCAGAAGCCGACGGCTAATGCCGGTGCGGACAAAGCGAAAATTGAGAAAAGTACCATTCCCACCAAAGCAACCGCTGTTATGACGCGCAGACGTAACATTCGACTCAACGCCCACCGAATCGACGTTTTCTGGACGCATATTCTTTCATCGCTGCATCAACAGCAGCTTCATCAAAGTCTGGCCAGAACAGATCAGTAAAATACAGTTCTGTATAAGCGAGATTCCATAATAAAAAATTGCTGATTCGATGGTCGCCACCGGTGCGAATCAGTAAATCTGGGTCGGGTAGATAGGACAGCGACGTTGCCCGCGCAAAGTTTTCCTCGTCAATATCATGAGGTTTGATCTCCTCTGCTTGGACCAAGTGCGCCAATCTCCGCGCGGCTTCAACGATATCCCAACGCCCACCAAAATTAACCGCTACGGTGAGATTCAAACGATCATTGCTTTGAGTCAACACTTCACAGTGCGTCATTCTTTCTTGCATATCAGCTTGAAACCGACTTCGCTCACCAATAAAACGCAACCGCACGCCGCGTCGATGCAGTTCGTCAATATCGTGATCCATGACACGGCGCATGAGATCCATCAGAAGCCTCACCTCAGGTGGCGGACGCCGCCAGTTTTCGGTGCTAAACGCAAATAAAGTAAGGTTTTTGACCCCCGCCTGCGCACAATGTTCTGCAACCTCTCGCACTCTCTGCGCCCCCGCACGATGCCCAGCCGCACCCGGCATTTTCCGCGCCGAAGCCCAACGATGGTTGCCATCCATTATAATGGCGATATGGAGGGGGATATCTCCCGGTGCATTCATACTGAGGGTTTAAAAATCCATTAAATCGGACTCTTTCGCGGCCAACGCGGTGTCAACCTGCGCTACTCGCTTGTCGGTGACCTTTTGGATTCGATCTTCAGCACGCCTGGCATCGTCTTCGGTCGCTTCCTTTTCTTTAACCAGCTCGCGCACATCCGCAATGGCCTCTCGGCGAATATTTCGAATCGAAATACGCGAATTCTCAGCTTCTGCTTTGGCTTGTTTTGCAAGATCTCGCCGGTTTTCTTCTGTCAGTGGCGGCAACGGCACCCTAATCACATCACCCGATGATACGGGTGTTATGCCAATATCACTTTTCAAGATGGCCTTTTCAATGATCGGCACTAACGGCTTTTCCCAAGGTGATACAGCCAGCGTACGCGCGTCTTCGACCGAGACTGACGCAACCTGATTTAACGGCGTCGGCGCACCATAATATTCGACGAATACGGTATCTAAGAGCGACGGATTGGCACGTCCTGTCCGAATTTTTGCAAATGCATGTTGCAACGCATCGAGCGTTTTACCCATTCGTTCGTCGGCGTCTTCAACTATTTCCTCAATCACGGCGCTATCCAACCCCATATTTATGTTATCTATTCGCCCGGCTACAAACGTCTTATCTGGCCCAGCGTGCCCACCATACGTCCTCTGTCGAGGCGCGCAAGCCTAAACTTCGCTCACGATTTGCGTGCCTACGTCCCGCCCTTGAGCCAAATCAACCAACGCATCGGCTTGGTTCATATCAAACACCACCAGCGGCATGCTGTTTTCTTTACACAATACAATCGCCGTCAAGTCCATAACGCCCAAACCAAGCGCTAACACCTGATCATAGGTAATGGCCTTAAACTTTCGTGCATTCGGATTTTGTTTGGGATCTGCATCATATACACCGTCAACATTAGTTGCCTTGAGAACAGCATCGACGCCTAGCTCGACACCACGCAAACATGCGGCGGTGTCAGTGGTGAAAAAAGGATTACCGGTCCCCCCGCTCAGTATGACGACCTTGCCGTCAACCATATCCTCAAGCGCTGAATCTCGGTGGTAACCCCGCGCGACGCCAGCAATCCCAACAGACGAATAAAGTTGGTTGGGAACCCCTGCCTGTGTGAGAAAATCACCCATCGCCAGGCCGTTCATTACCGTCGCCAGCATACCCATGCGGTCCCCGACCACACGATCCATACCTGCTTGCGCTAGAGCCTGCCCCCTAAACAGGTTACCCCCGCCAAGCACTAAAGCAACCTCAGCGCCTGAATCGACCAACCGCCCTATATCGAGGCTCATGCGGGCCAATACCTCACTGGAAAGGCCATAGCCGGCCTCGCCGCCTAATGCTTCGCCACTGAGTTTAAGCAGCAGGCGAGCCAATGTCAGTTACTGGAGCCGAGTTGTGCCGCAACTTCAGCGGCAAAGTCCGCCGCCTCAACCTCTATACCTTCACCGACCTCGAAGCGTTCGAACCCGACTACGGAGACGCCCGCGCTGTTAGCCAAGGCACTGATCTTCTGATTGGGGTCTTTCACAAAAGGCTGATCTACCAAACTGACCTCAGCAAGGTACTTCTTAATGCGGCCTTCAACCATCTTTGCAACAATTTCCTGCGGCTTACCACTGTCCTGCGCCTGAGTCAGATAAATTTCGCGCTCCTTGCTCAAAACCTCCGCCGGCACGTCGCTGCTGTTGACCACCATCGGGTTGATTGCCGTCACGTGCATTGCAATATCTCGCCCAACCTCGTCGGCCTGTGCAGAAAGCTGCACCAGAGCACCCTTACGGTTGTCGCCATGTAGGTAACTGCTGATACCGCCCTCGGCTGAATCGAGCACCTGAATCCGTCGAACCGTAATATTTTCGCCGATCTCCTGCACCAGCGTTTCCCGCTCTGCATCGAGGCTCGGTGACAAGACAGCACCCAGGCTCGTATCCTCAGCTGCAAACGCGATGTCCACCACCTTGTTAACAAAAGCGATGAATTTCTCGTTTTTGGCAGCGAAGTCCGTCTCAATGTTGACTTCGATAATCGCGCCGCGCGTGCCGTCTGCAGCGACTTTGATCGCCAGTAAGCCATCTGCCGTTGTTCTGCCAGCTTTCTTAGCCGCTTTCAACGCACTCGATTTGCGCAATTCATCAATGGCCTTCTCAAGATCACCATCTGTTTCCTGTAACGCTTTTTTGCAGTCCATCATGCCGAGCCCTGTTCGGTCTCGGAGCTGTTTAACCAATGCCGCAGTAATTGCCACGTTGTTTACTCCTTGTTTTCAACCGGATCGGGGGTTGGTGTCGCACTCAATGCAGCTGCCTGCTCGTCCTGTTCCGCAAATGCTTCTTCCACCGAGGCTCTGACGCCCTCAGATATCTCGGTCACCGGCGCAGCGCCAAGGTTTGCATCAGCATCGACTTCAACAAACTCATTGGGGTCAACCTTCAGTGAGGCCTGACTTTGACCTACTGCAATGGCATCCGCTGCGGCAGTAATATAAAGGCGAATCGCTCGGATCGCATCATCGTTGCCAGGGATCACATAATCCACGCCATCGGGATCGCTGTTGCTGTCCACGACACCGAAAACAGGAATGCCTAGTTTATTCGCCTCGCTGATCGCAATATGTTCATGCTGAACATCGATAACAAACAACGCATCAGGCAACCCGCCCATATCTTTGATGCCACCCAAACTCGCGTGCAGCTTATCCTTAATGCGCGTCTTCTGCAGCGCTTCTCGCTTGGGCAAGAGTTCAAATGTGCCGTCCTCTGCTTGCTTTTCGAGATCTTGCAGCCGGCGGATCGATTGCCGAATGGTCTTGTAATTTGTCAGCATGCCGCCAAGCCAACGTTGATCTACAAAGGGCATATTGACGCGAGAAGCCTGTTCATTGATCACCTTGGCAGCGGCTCTCTTGGTGCCGACGAAGAGAATTTTATTACCTTTGCGCGCCAACGTTTGAATTTCATCTAACGCTTCATTGAAGGCGGGCAGCGTATGCTCTAGGTTGATGATGTGAATTTTATTGCGGGCACCAAATATATAGGGCGCCATTTTAGGGTTCCAAAATCTGGTCTGATGGCCAAAATGCACGCCAGCAGCCAGCATATCTCGCATAGATACACTCATTTTCTTATCTCCGGGTTGGTTAACTCGGCTTATTTCCCACCTGCCGACTTTCACAAGAAAGCACCCAAGCAAATGTTCAAAGGAAATAAACTGGATTTTTCGCTCTATTTAGACTGTACGGGCATTAAACCTTGCCCCACAGCGGGGCGCTTTATACCATAGATAAATCCCGTTCGAAAAGAGTTTATTACTATGGTGGCACGAGTTGCCGATAGCGCCGATTTACAGGGCATGCGCGCAGCCGGGGCAGCCGCCGCATCTGTTTTAGAGATGATAGCCGAACATGTGGTTCCCGGCGTGACCACCGATCATCTGGATCAATTGTGCCATCACTTCATCGTAGACGAACTGCAATGCATTCCTGCACCTCTAAATTATGGCGGCGGCGGTGGTCAGATACCGTTTCCAAAATCAATTTGCACGTCCGTCAATCACGTGGTCTGCCACGGCATACCTGCAACGGCAAAAACCCTTAAGTCGGGTGATGTCCTCAACATCGACATCACGGTCATAAAGGATGGCTACCATGGTGATACCAGCAAAATGTTTTTTGTTGGCGACGCGTCAGTGCTGGCAAAGCGCCTATCGAGAATCACACAGGAATGCCTTTACCGAGGCATTGAAGCAGTACGCGCGGGCGCCCGGCTGGGTGATATCGGGTACGCCATTCAAAAACACGCTGAGGCTAACCGCTTCAGCGTAGTCCGGGAATTTTGTGGTCATGGCATCGGCAAAGTTTTTCACGATGCGCCTCAGGTATTGCACTATGGCCGCAAAGGCTCAGGCATGGTCTTAGAAGAGGGCATGACATTTACCATTGAACCGATGATCAATGCCGGGAAAAGGCATATCAAACTCCTACCCGACCAATGGACCGCGGTAACCAAAGACCATAAATTATCGGCTCAGTGGGAACATACCTTAATGGTCACACAGACAGGCTGTGAAATTTTCACGCTGAGAAATGAAGAGGCCGCCTGGAGCACGCGACTGCAAACAGCGTCTGCCACGTGACCGCTGCTCGGGCAAAACTACAAACCCTTCACCAAAATCTAGCCGACCGATTTTGGCACAACGAGCCCATCGAATCTTTGATGCGGGATCTCAGCGATGGTATTGACGCAATTTTAACGGATCTGTTCCACCATCACTTCAGCGATGACGAAGGCATCGCAATCTACGCGGTCGGCGGTTTTGGTCGCGCGGAAGTGCAGCCAGGATCGGACATCGACCTGCTGGTGTTGGCTGAGAAGCCGAGCAAACACAAGCGCACGATTGAGCTGTTTCTACAGAACGTATTTGATCTTAACGTAGAGGTTGGCCATAGCGTCCGCGACCCCAAGTCTTGCCGCAAAGAAGCTAAGCTAGACTTGACCGTCGCAACAGCCCTATTTGAGAGACGTTTCATCAGCGGTGATAACCGCTTGAGTGTCAAGCTAGACAAACTGCTCGACAGCCCTCGGCTGTGGCCTGCGGATAAATTTTTCCATGCCAAATACGCTGAACAGAAACAGCGCCACAAAAACTACAACAACACAGAATATAACCTGGAACCCAACCTCAAAAGTTCTCCGGGCGGTCTTCGCGACATACACACCGCGATGTGGGTATATCAACGTAAGTTCGGCACGAAAGACCCTGCGCGTTTGGTGGATTTAGGCGTCATCACGGCCACAGAACACGCCTGGCTCATTGAGGGTCGGCGTTTTCTTTGGTGGGTTCGTTTTGGACTGCACATCCTTGCTGGGCGTAAAGAGGACCAACTGCAATTTGGCTATCAACGGGAGTTGTCGGAACGCCTGGGATTTGTTGAAACGGACGCACAGCCGAGCGTCGAGCGTTTTATGCAGCATTATTATCGCCACGTGCTTGCCCTGACCGAAGTCAACGACATCTTGCTGCAACATTTCGCTGAAGATCTGGTCCCTGCGCGCAAAACCAAGGTCATTTCCATCAATACACGCTTTCAGATGGTTAACAATTATATCGAGACCACCTCCGAACAGGTTTTCAATGACAACCCAGCTGCTCTATTGGAGCTATTTGTCATCATGGCCAATCGCAACGACATTGCGGGAGTGCGAGCCTCCACCATTCGGCAGGTACGCGAAAACCTTCACTTAATCGACGATGATTTTCGACACAATCCCGCACATACGCAGCTGTTTATGGACCTCCTTAAGGCGCCCTACACCTTGGTGAGTCAGCTGACGCGGATGCGACGCTATGGTGTCTTGGGCCGTTATATTCCTGAATTTGGTCGCATCATCGGACAAATGCAGCACGATTTATTTCACATTTACACGGTCGATGCGCATACCATGATGCTGATCGGCAATATGCGCAGATTTCGTTACCGCTCGAGTGTCGAAAATTTTCCTGTTGCATATCACTGCGTACATCGCCTGCCCAAACTTGAACTGCTCTACCTTTCTGGTTTGTATCACGACATTGGCAAAGGTCGGGGCGGGGATCATTCGGAATTGGGCGCAATTGATGCGGTCGCTTTCTGTCAGCGCCATCACCTGAGCCCAGCAGACACCGAGTTGGTCAAGTGGCTGGTTGAAAAGCATCTCTACATGTCGTCCGTCGCCCAGCGCCAAGACATTTACGACCCAGACGTCATCCAGAAATTTGCCATCGAAGTCAAGTCAGAAATGCGCTTGAACTACCTCTATACACTGACTGTGGCAGACATCAATGCAACTAACCCAACGCTGTGGAACAGCTGGCGAGCCACTCTTTTGCGCCAACTCTACAATGAGACGCGCAAAGTATTGCGCCGTGGCATCGAATCCGCAGTTGATCGCAATGCCAGCATTCAGGCCTATCAAGAACGGGCTTTTGAAAAACTGAGCAAAGCACACCCCGAGCTGACAGCCACAGACATTCATGCCCTTTGGCAAAACGTAGGCGATGATTTTTTCTTACGCCATACCCCACCACAAATTGCCACGATGACCGAGCTACTGGTTAACCACGACCTCAACGACGGTCCGTTAGTTGATATTCGCGACACTCAGGGCGACCTGTCGGGAGAAGGCGCCACACTGATTTACGTTTACTGTAAGGATCAGTCCAACTTGTTTGCGGCGACGGTTTTGGGTTTGGGCAAGTTCCAGCTAGAAGTAATGGATGCCGTCGTATCCACCAGCGAAAGCGGCGTCTGCTTTGACTGTTACGCCGTATTGACCGCCGAGCATCAGCCACTGCCTCGCAATCCCCTGTTGCGCAACCAGATCAAAGATCACGTTGCGCAAGTCATCACTTTGAACTCCGCCAAGCTTAAATTGCCCAAACGGCGCCTGCCCAGGAGACTTCGGGAGTTACCCAGGCCCACCGAGGTGCATATAAAACCTAGCGGCGATGACAGCGCTTCGACTATCACCATTATCGCCAGCAATCGCGCCGGATTGCTGACCAATATTGCGATACTTTTTGTCGAACTCAAACTGAGCCTATTGTCGGCTAAAATTACCACCTTAGGGGAGCGAATTGAGGATACATTTGTCGTGCAAACCGAGCATCGCGCCGCCATCGGCACTGGCGAACCCACATACATGCTCGAGCATACCATGCGCCAACATCTGGACCAGAAACTGGGCTTACGCGCACGAGGCAGTCGCCACCAATGAGCTTTAATCCGTATATCGAAAACCTGCAGCCCTATCCCTTCGAGAAACTGCGCAGGCTTACCCAAAACGTTACTGCGAATGTCAACTTGCCACATATTCCGCTTTCCTTGGGAGAGCCCAAACACGCGCCACCCGAATTTGTCTTGGATGCACTGGCGGATCGATCCGTTGTCAGTGGTCAACTGGCCACCTACCCCGCCACCAAAGGCTCCGATGCGTTGCGCCAGTCAATCAGCGATTGGTTAAATCGGCGTTTTGCAACCCCGGTCGATTCACATACCCAGATTCTTCCGGTCAATGGAACTCGCGAAGCCCTCTTTGCCTTCGCGCAGGCGATGCTCAGCGGTCGTGCTGGCAGCAAAGTAATGATCCCCAACCCCTTCTATCAGATTTACGAAGGCGCAGCCCTGCTTGCTGGCGCCGACGTACAGATGATCGATAACGAAAAAGCCCTTTGCTATCAACAAAATTTTGAGCAGGTGCCCAACGAGGTATGGGAAGCCACTGAACTTGTCTATATCTGCTCACCGGGGAACCCCACTGGCCACATCATGAGTCTGGCACAGCAACAAACACTAATTGAGCGGGCCCATCAATTCGATTTTTTGATCGCCAGCGATGAATGTTATGCTGAGCTTTACTTCGATGATGCTGCACCTCCACCTAGCCTGCTCAATGCAAGTCAAGATATGGGCAATCTGGACTATGCGCGCTGCGTTGTCTTTCATAGCTTATCCAAGCGATCAAATTTGCCTGGTCTACGCAGCGGATTCACCGCAGGCTGTGCACATCTGATGGAAAGCTTCTTAAAGTACCGGACCTACCACGGTTGTGCATTGAGCCCACATCACCAGCAGGCCTCTACCCTAGCTTGGCAAGATGACCTGCATGTTCAAGCAAACCGGCAACTCTATCGGGACAAATTTGCCGCGGTGAGCGAAATTCTGGCACCCGTTTATCCACTGACACAACCAGATGGCGGTTTTTATCACTGGCTACCTACACCGATTGACGACCAAAAATTTTGCCAGCAGCTTTTACAGGATTTTAACGTTACCGTCATGCCCGGCAGTTTTTTAGCCCGCGACACCGAGCAAGGTAATCCTGGCGCTAATCACGTCCGTGTGGCATGGGTAGCGCCACTACAAGACTGCATCGAGGCTGCAAAGCGTCTTCGTGCATTTGGTGAGGAGTTGCTGCACAAACATCAACATTGAGCATAGGCGAGTCCACTGAGTATCTGTAAACTACAATCCCCTTTATCAGTCTAAGAGATTACCATGTCTGAGGTCTTTGCTTTCGGCGTCGGTCACGCGAACTACAGTGCCACGGGCAAAGTGCTCGATTGTTTCTTTGCGCAGCCCGTCATCCACCCAGACAAGGACTTTGTCGCAGTTGTCAATCGCTTCCCGAACGGCACATCTGAGATTACAACAGATGCCGCGGCTGCGGCCAACCAAGCCACCGGTGGTAGATTATTCCCCGACGCTCTACTTGAAGCAGACCAACCATTGGTTGTGGTCAAACTTGCCACCGACGGGGCCATCACCGACACCGCCCAAGCCTACTTAAAATTACATCTGCTGTCCCATCGGTTAACCCTACCCAACACACTGAATCTGGACGGCATATTTGCTCACTTACCCAATTTGGCGTGGACCAGCCAAGGGCCTGTTGAACTTGAAAGTCTTACCGAGCAGATATTGAAGTCCCGTCTGCAGGGCCGACATCTGGAAGTCATGAGCCTCGACAAATTCCCCAAAATGGTCAATTACGTTATGCCCACAGGCGTGCGTATAGCAGATGCGAGCCGAATTCGGTTGGGTGCATACCTTGGCGAAGGCACCACAGTCATGCACGAAGGTTTCGTCAATTTCAACGCCGGGGCAATGGGTCCCAATATGGTTGAAGGCCGCATATCCCAGGGTGTCATCATTGATTCAGACACGGACTTGGGTGGCAGTTCAAGCACGATGGGCACCTTATCGGGTGGCGGCGAAATCACGATCCGTATCGGCAAGAGCTGCTTGATTGGTGCCAACGCAGGCACCGGCATACCGCTCGGTGATCGCTGCACGATAGAGGCTGGCCTTTATATCACCGCCGGCACGGTGGTCACTGTTCAAGATGAAGATGGCAAAACCCTGCAAAATATCAAGGCGCGAGACCTGGCCGGTGCATCTGACTTACTGTTTATCCGCAACTCACAAACCGGACAGGTGCTTTGCCGCACCAATCGACAAGCCATCGCTCTGAACAAAAACCTCCACGCACATAATTAGTGACAGTGAACACACAAGACAAAGTATTAGCGTTAACCGGCGAACTGATTGAACGCCACTCTGTGACACCCGACGATGCAGGATGCCAAGAAATCATTGCACAACGCTTGGCTCAACTAGGCTTCACCATCGAGCACCTCGATCACAATGGCGTTCGTAATTTATGGGCGCACCGCGGTGACGGCGCGCCGCATTTAATGTTTGCCGGTCACACTGACGTGGTCCCCACAGGCCCCGTGGATCAATGGCGCAGCCCCCCGTTTACGCCAACCATTATCAATGGCCTGTTGTACGGTCGCGGCGCTGCTGATATGAAAGCAAGCCTTGCTGGCATGATTGTGGCCGTCGAACATTCCTTGGCAGAGTCTCCGGAGGTGCCCGGAACTTTGAGTTTTCTTATTACCAGCGACGAAGAGGGTGACGCGTTATACGGCACCCAATACGCCATTGCGGAATTAAAAAAGCGAAACATTAAGCCGGATTATTGTATCGTCGGTGAACCCAGCTCTAGCAAATTGATCGGTGACGTTGTGCGCTGCGGGCGCCGCGGATCTTTAAACGGTGCACTGACAATTAAAGGGGTACAGGGACATGTTGCCTATCCCGACGCAGCCCATAATCCCATTCATGAGGGCCTGCGTGTCCTTGATGAACTCAGCGCCATTGAGTGGGACGATGGCAATCCTTATTACCCGCCAACCAGCTTGCAAATCAGCAACATTAACGCCGGAACGGGCGCTACCAACATCATCCCTGGCGAGCTACAAGTATTATTCAATTTACGCTTCAATACCGAACAGACCAGCGCAGGCTTGAAAGCGACCATTGAAGAATTGTTCGATCGCAATGGGCTCAATTATGAGCTTCAATGGCACCTGTCGGGCGAACCTTTTCTGACCCAAAGCGGCCGGTTAACCGAGGCGGTCACTGACGCAATTGAGAAAGAAACTGGACTCGCCCCCGAATTATCAACCTCAGGGGGCACCTCCGACGGACGTTTCATCTCTCCTTGGGGCCCCGCCGGGGTAAGCCGCGTGGAGGTGGTAGAGTTAGGGCCAACTAACGCCACGATCCATAAAATTAATGAATGTGTCGCCCTAGCGGAGCTGGCGCCTCTGGCGCGCATATACCAACAAATCATCAAATCCATACTCACCTGATGTTTAGATATCTGTCGGTAGGATTGTTACTGTTTACTGGCTTCGCGATCTTTTTTGCCCCCGCGGGACTGGTCAATCGCGCCTTTGACTCGAACGCTGAGCTTTTCCTACTGAACCCGCAAGGCACTCTATGGTCAGGCGATGGCCAACTTATCGTCAATCAAGTCAGCGCCGGCTCACTCACTTGGGCCTTTAAACCACAGACTTTGCTCCAAGCAAACATCGGTCTTGAGTTAACGCTGCGGCACCCCTTATGGCACGCGCAAGCCAGCATAAAGCGGGGATTCAGCTCCGTCGAAACGCTGGCCACTGGGCGCATCGACGCCAAACAGGTCAGCGCCTTTTTAGCCCGCTACAACATCTTCACACAAGGTGATCTTACGCTTGAGCGCGCAAAACTCATCACAAATAGCAATCTGTCCACTATTTCTGAGTTGCAAGGCCAAATTAAGTGGAACGGAGGACCAATCCGTTACATATTATCGGGTACAACCCAAGACGTTGTGCTGCCTGAATTATTCGCGCAGCTGAGCATAAACAAAAACGGTGACCCACAGGCCATGGTTTTTACAAAAAAACAACAAGAACCTCTGTTAATTGCCACATTAACTGCGGACGGATTTGCTAAGATAGCCCTGACTAAACAATTTACGAAGATCCTCAACAACCCATGGCCGGGAAGTGATCCAGATCACGCTATTGTTATAGAAGTAGAGGAAAAACTCTATTGATCTCATACACTTGGTTCGAGAACATGGCGTAGAATTGAAACTGTACTGACCGTCAATCCGCGGGTGCTGATAACCGTCACACTACAGCGGCGCTGACAATCATGTAGAACCGGAGAAGGAAATCTTGTTCGAGACATTTATCGACAAAGGCGCGGAGCCGGCAAAGTGGATCCTCGTCGCCGCCATCGCATACAGCTTGGCTGGAACCATTTGGAGCTTTGTTGCTGCACCGGCGAGCACAACCGCCAGCGCACTTTCTGTCTCTGCCCCACCCGCATCCGATCAGCGCGCACCTGTTAACGTCAATTGGGTACTTTCAAAACATCTCTTCGGTCAAGCCGGAGCAGCTCCGCAAGCCATCGCTGAATCTGACCGGCCCGCTGTAGAGACTCGTCTGCCTTTGGAATTGAAAAGCGTTTTTGTCTCCGACCAAGCCGATGCGTCCGCGGCAATTGTGGCGCAGCGCAACAAACCCAGTATTCTTTACACCATTGGCGACACCCTGCCAGGCAACGCGAAACTTGTTGCGGTACTCACCGACAGGATTATATTGCTGCGCGCTGGCACGCGCGAGGCGCTCATGTTCCCGAAATTTCAAAGTGAGCTTACCGCGACCCCAACACCAACAAACGCAGGCAGGAAAACCGCAGGTTCGGCTAAAGGGAAACCTGGGACGACAAAACCTCAACAAGAGACCAAGCCTGACCCGCTGCGTGAATATCAAGAAAAATTTGCCCAAGATGCCCAGGGTGCTTTGAACGAATTGGGCGTAGCAGCGGTGAGCGGTGATCAATCTCAAGGTTACCGGATCGACGACGTCTCGCAATCCGCTTACCTTAGCCGCAGCGGACTGCAAACCGGCGATGTCATACTGTCGGTCAACGGCCGTCAAGTCGGCAATTTACAGCAAGACAAGTTGGAATTAGCCAACATCGTGGCCCAAGGATCTGCGCGCATTGAAGTACGACGTGGCTCCAGAAGATTTTTTATAACAGCATCTTTGAAATAACCCAGAAATTAAGACAATGGCGAATTCGCGCAGGCAACTAAAGTCACCTATGAAACATATTATGAACAAAAAATATTGGCCCCTGCTTATCACTCTCCTAGCCCTTGGGTTCTCACATGCCAGTCGGGCCGAGGAGCAAACATGGCGAATGACCGCAAAAAATGCGGACATCAACGAATTCGTTGCACAAGTGGCAGACATTACAGGCAAGACTTTTGTCATTGACCCTCGCCTAAAAGGTGAGGTCACGGTCATTTCTGAAATGCCCATGAACAAAGACGGAGTTTATGCGCTACTTCTGAGCGTTTTGAGGCTGCACAACTTCACCGCTGTACCTTCCGGTGACGTGGTGCGCATACAACAAACTGCAACGGGCAAACAAACCCCTGGCGCACAGGGTAATCTTGCGAACATTGCCCCTGAGGAGTTAGTGACGCGAGTGATCGCGGCGCAAAACGTAGATTCAGCAGAGCTGGTGAAAATTCTACGTCCATTAATACCGCAGTACGGGCACATTGCTTCCGTTGCTGAACCCAACGTCGTCATCCTCAGTGACCATGCCGACAACATCTATCGACTTAAGAAATTAATCCAACAGATCGACGTTTCCGATGAAGATGAGGTCGTAATGGTCCCACTCAAAGAAGCTTGGGTGGGCACTGTCGTGGCTATTTTAGAGAAAGTCGCGCCAGACCAACTCGGCCGCAATGCCAAGGGTCCGCAAAGCATTCAAATTATTGCGAACGAACGTAATAACTCATTGGTCCTGCGCGGCAAACCAAGGCCTATTGCTGACATACTTAAGATCGTTGACAAACTAGACCAACCAACAACCACAACCGATGCCACCCAAGTGATCATGCTGCGACACGCCGATGCGGTCAATGTTGCTAATATTCTCGGCAGCATTCTCGCCGGCAGTGAGCTCAACGAACGCGAAGAAGGCAGCGAACAAGAAACCACCATTCAAGCTGACGAAACCCTCAATGCAATTGTTGCGCGAGCGGATCCTGGAGTGATGGCTGAAATTCTAGACATTATCGACAAGCTAGACGTACGCCGGGCACAAGTGTTAATCGAAGCGGCTATTGTTGAAATCACCATTGATGATTCTCTGGATCTCGGCGTAGAAATGGCGGCGGCTGACGGCTCCGGCGATACCGCGCCGTTTGTCTCCACCAGTCTGCAGGGTGTTGTCTCATCGCTGTTCTCCAACATCATCGGCGAGAACGGCAGCGTTGACGTTCTGGCTGGCCTCAGCAGCGTCACCAGCCCAACCCTGGCGGCTGCTAAAATTGATGCTGACGGCGTTTCCTTCGGTGCTGTGATCACCGCGCTGGCGACTAATAGCAACGCCAACCTGTTATCTACGCCCAGTATTTTGACACTCGACAATAAAGAAGCGCACATATTAGTCGGCCGAGAAGTACCCTTTAGGACCGGTTCGTTTACCACAACCGGCGACGGCACCAGCAACCCTTTTACAACGGTCCAACGAGAAGATGTCGGGGTTGAACTGACAGTGACGCCGCATGTACACGATAATTCGTCGGTTCGGCTTGATGTGTCACAACAAATTACTAATGTCATTGCCACCCCAATTGGCGGGGCGGGGTTCGCTGACGTTGTCACCTCTAAACGAGCCATAGACACCACGGTACTGGCTGAAGACGGACAAACCATTGTACTAGGCGGTCTTATCCAAGATGACGTCAATGATTCGGAATCGCGCGTACCCGGACTCGGACGGATCCCTTTCTTGGGAAATCTGTTCAAATCCACAACCAAAACAAAGTCTAAGACCAATCTGCTGGTTTTCCTTCGGCCTACCGTCATCCGTTCAAAAGAGGATGCACGAGCAGCCACGGCGACAAAATACAGCGCTGTCTGGGAGGTGGAAATCAACTCAATCGGCGACGACCTAGAGCGTATAGTAGAAGGCACGAGACCCAAGTAAAACCGATTTATCATGAACGAAAGATTCTTCAGAATTTTCAAAAAGCTTCTGGGAATTCTGATACGACCGACTCTAACCGGCGCCAGTAACCTGCCACAAGACCCTGCAGGGATCGTTTATGTTCTGTACCATCAATCTGTCACCGATTTGGCGATGCTCGACCTGGGCGCATCCGCTGCAGGCTTGGTGTCACCTTCAGCGCCGTATACTAGTGACCAAGGCACACTTGCAAAAAGATACCTCAACCTCTTCCAGGCCCGTCAGGGCCGCCTAAGTTTAAGCGAGCATTCCCGCGAGTTAGCTGGTTTGATGGATTTACCGGCCGATATCCGACAAACCATCACCTTGGTACCTGTCTCCGTATTTTGGGGTCGCGCGATGTCTGCGAAAAAGAAACAAGTCCGACTCTTTTCTGCTGCACGGCGAGCGTTGTCAGGCCCGCTCAAGCGGCTGTTTAACGTCTTCATCAATCGGAAAAATATTTTTGTTCATACCGGCAAACCCATCCACCTCCACCAATTGATTCTCGAAAACGAATCAAAAAACAGATCTAGCCGCCGCATAGCCCGCGTTCTGCGCGTGCAATTTCGACAGCAGAAAGAAATCGCCGCCGGTCCAGATAAGTCGCCTCGCACCCAACTCATTGAGCAACTCATCAACACATCGGCGGTGCAGAGCGCCATCCAAAAGGCAGCGGTTGAAGA
>Ga0206125_10000069_pt1 | contig 134601 bp, 119 predicted proteins | sample Helgoland_Spring_4_FD_148598 | JGI IMG/M metagenome (GOLD analysis project Ga0206125, IMG submission 148598) | Pelagic subsurface seawater microbial communities from Kabeltonne, Helgoland, North Sea - Helgoland_Spring_Bloom_20160331_1 | ecosystem: Environmental > Aquatic > Marine > Epipelagic...
AATCTGGTAAGAAATGGAAGATCCCGTAGAAAGCGTAAGGGTACTGGGACTGTATCCAGAGGTCTGGACATACATTGAATTCCCATTCCATCCGTCACCATAGGAATCGAGAAGTGTAAGCGTATAACTGCATTGCGAAGTTGCGCTGAAGTTTAGCCCTAACATTAAAGCCAAAAGGAATTGCTTAATTACTCGGAATGAAATCATTATTGTTTACCGTCTAGTAAAAATAGTTAAACAAAAAAATGAAATTAAAGTTTGATATCACTTACCAAATGTTAAATTCTAAGCATAGCGGTAGAATGCTTAACGCTTTCCTAGGTAGCACGTAACCTGCTTAGACTCTGCTGGGTAATACCGAGATATGAGGCGATGTAACGATTAGCGGCGATTTGTTCTATATGTGCATACTTTTTAAGAAATAAATCATACCTCTCTTTAGCTGTTAGCCTAAGCTGGTCAAGTATTCTATCGTGGAGCGTTGCAACGTGTCTTTGAAGAAACCCTCTTCCGACAGTTGCTAATTCAGGGTGCTTAACATAAAGGCACTCCAAATCCAGCATATTAAATGCTAAAACTTGTGAATCTTCAAGAGCATCCGAAGAAATAGATCCCGTAGATTCTAGATAAAGCCCCTTATAATCGCATAGCCAAAAGTTTTGTGTGTTGAAGCTCATCGTATGTTCTTTGCCCTTTTCATCAGTTTGAAATGCGCGCATGCAGCCAGACACAACGTAAAAAATTTCCGTTATATTTTTTCCCTGCTCAAAAAGTAATTCACCTTTTTCGATATGTCTTAGTCTCGCTATTTTTTGAATATCTGCTTTTAACGTAGAGGATAGTTGTGTCTTTTTTTCTAGCCAGGAGAAAATGTGTTCCAGGTGGGCTGATTTAATAGACATAGGATATGTATTTGTTCAAGCATTATGAATACCAATGGCACTCTATACAAGATACCTTTTAATACTTTGTTGGTATAATATACAGATATAAACCACCTGATTCAGATCTAAATGTGTAGGGCGACAGTCCTAACTATTAAACGCATCTAATGATTAACATTTATTCTTTCTGTCCTATCTTTCATCCAAACTGTAGTTCATGATTGAATCAACAACTCTAATAGGAGTTCTAGTAGGATTTACATTGCTCGGAATTATTCTGGGTAGAATGACATCGAAGGATAGCGTCGATGATTTTGCCTTGGGCGGAAGGTCACTAGGTTTTTTTCCTTCATTAATGACCTTGAGTGGTACATTCGTTAGCGCTGTTACGTTGATGGTTTACACGAGTTTCGTTTACATCTACGGCATCTCTGCAGCATGGATATTTATAGGATATACTCTTGGTTTTCTTTTGTTTATACCCTTTGCATTAAAGCTATACAGACTAAGTATAGAACATAAGTTTTTCACACTTACAGACTATTTTGTGTTCCGTTATGGACGTAAAACAGCGCGTTGGGTGATCGGTGTCATTTTCGTTTGGTACGTAGGATTATTAAGCACGCAGTTGCTGGTTGGATCGAATTTGCTGAATGAATTGGGTGGAATCGCGGTGAATTGGGCCAAACTAGGAATGTTACTATGTGTTATGGTCTATTTATTGGTGGGCGGCTTTGGGTCTGTAGTGAAGACGGATATGTTTCAATTCTTGGTCATATTCTTAGTCCTCATACTGGTTACACTTACGCTACAAAAAGGAGGGGATGTACCGCCTGAAATGTATGCACCGTTTAATGCTGGACCTGTCAATATTGTTGCCTTTTTACTTCTTGGGATACTAACGCCGTTCGCCACACAAGACTATTGGCAAAAGGTCTTTGCGATGAAGAATGAAAAAGTAGTCAAGCAGAGCTTTGGTGTAGGAGCAGGCGTGAATATTTTACTGACGGTGGCGTTGACTTACGTTGGACTCATCGCACGTGCCCAATTCCCGGCTGGCGCAGGCGTTTCAAACGAACATGCCGAAATGATGGTGCTTCGTACCTTCACTGAATTGGTCCCCCCAGAATTTCAAGTCGCGGTACTGATTGCCTTCTTTGCAGCCATTTTGAGCACCTCTGACACGTATCTTTTCTTACTTAGTTTAAACGTGACGAATGACTTATTCCCTAGGAAGTCTGAAACAGCAGGTGCCGGAATTAAGCGTATTCGTTGGGCACTCGTCGGAGTAGGTTTCTTTGCGCTATTGATCGCGCTCTTTTTTCAACGTATCGAAGATATTGTAGTTACGTTCAAAGCATTGGGAATAGGCATTGCCCCTGTAATCTTTTACGATTGGGCAGGAAAGCACGATAGGCGAAGCGTTGTTTGGTCTCTACTGGTGATGACTATAGTGTCCCTTGGAGTCAGTATATATATGATGTCTGCTCAAGGTAAAATCAATCCAGCTATTGCCTTCGTGAGTATCGGTACGTCATCTATTGTGTATGGCATTAGCTTTTTCTCGCGCAAGAATAAGCATACGGTAGGGTAGGGAGCAAAAAAAAGACCCTTTCGGGCCTTGTTTCGTTTAAGTGAAGAGCTCTTCCACCTGTGTGTCTGTAACTTCTTCGAGTTGCGTGTGTGGCAGTCCCTCTATAATCGTGATAGGACGCTCACGTAGTAATTCTTTGTTGAACATAACTTTTAGGTTTGGTAATGGTATAAATATACCAATTATATCCTGAAAATCAGGGTTTTCAACAAATATTCACCCTTTATTAACAATTAAACTTATAGTTTGACCAGGCGCTCCGTCTTTGAGAATCCTTCATTTCCTTCGAGTCGTACGATGTAATTTCCGGCAGCCAACGTTCCAAGATGTATATATAGTTCAGCAGGTCCAGCGGGTAGATCTCTCCCAGTGAGTTCCTGTATAAGGGCACCACTGATATCATAAAGTCTAGCTTCTACGCGTTGGTCCTGATCGAGATTAAAGGTAATGGTAACCATGTCTTGATCATAGGCGGGGTTCGGATACAATTGGCCACCGTTTGCATGGGGAGGAACCAGTGTATCTGTGCTAAAGACTTGCGAAATAAAGGTTCTATTTTGCTGCGCACCGTCTCCATAAAAACCAGCCATCCAGGCTTCTGACGAAATGATTAGTCCATTTTCATCAAACATGGGTTGAACCGCGAAATAATCTCCCCAGCGCTCGTAGCTATCGCTATGACGATCAACATGAGTCGTACCGTTAATAAGGTCTATAGGATTGGAAAAGGTAGTATCGTTACCGAGTTGTACCGCGCCCATACCCGGGTGTCCAGCGATAGAAGTAAAGTTGAATCCAATCAAACATTGAATTTGATTAGGGTGTACACCGCTCCAGGTAATGTTTGGATATCCATAATCACGCACTGGATGGGCAAAAACTCGAGCTGTAACTTTAGGCGCAGCACTTTGCGCATTCGAAATGAACCCATGATAGACACCAGCATTCACGTTCGAACCGTGCGCTGTAGTGCTTACAAACTGAATCCAGTCGTCTTTTTGTATCGCACCCAAAACTCGACCATCGTTGGTTTGAAGTCCTTTAGTAGCATCTGTAGTGTCTGTATCGCTTTGTTTTCCGTTTGGTGGCACTCCGTAGGGTAGATTACTTTTTAAGGCTTGTGCGGTGATAGTAGTATCTGAAGTGCCTTCAGTTAGAGTGATCAAGAATATCGTATCGTTTTGAAGGTCGAAGTTTCTATTGCTAATAAACTGAAGTTGATCGCTAATGTTGTCGTGCCCTCGAACAGGGTGGAGGTTACGGACGAATTTCCCATTATGAGAGATTTGAGTGTAAACAGAGGCATCTACGTCGCCCCCGGCAAAACCCTCACTTTTATTTAAGTGCCAAATAACAGAACCATCAAAACCCACCTGCCAACTAACATTTGGAATGATTAGGTTGGCGGTAATTACTAAACCCGTTTCGCTAAGAGCAATTGCCGGAAAATCAGTCCAGCGGTTGTTATTGAGTGGATTGCCCGTTAAACTATAAATATTCCACGGATCTGTTGGATCATTTGTGGAGGAGAAACAAACGATAATACGGCTGTTTGCAGCGTTATTATCCTTGAGAAATACAAGAATAAATCGATCCGCGGTGGGATCGTAAATAAGTTTTGGATCGTAATAATTTGAAAAGCTAGATCCGTTCGCCATTTGTTGCAAGCTGAAAAGTCCTACCGGAGAAGGCATGATGAGTTCGCCAGTCTTTGTGTCCATCGCCCAGAAAACGCTGTTCACAGCCGCGCAGAGAATTCCATCTTTACTGATGGCCATGGCATTATCATTGGGTATTCCACCTGTGAAATCAAAGGGGTTACCTTGTGGAGTTAGGCGATAGATAGGAGTTCCGAAACCTGCAACCGGATCAGGTGACGTGGTGGTTTTCGTAGTTTGATTCGCTGTTGGGAAATTCCTGTAATCCTGAAGGATTTTCTGTCCCGCCAAAAAGCTTTTGTACTGGTCTCCACCGGGCACCGGCGCACCTGTGGGGTAGAGAAAAGATAGGACTTCGGTTTGTACGGACTTCGGGTCAAACGTACCCTCATAGTTCGCTTCTACCGTTTTTTGTATAAATCCTTGCCCAAAAGCAGTAGTTGTAGTAAAAAGGAGAACAAAAATCCAATTTCTCATTAGGTCTGTATTACACCCGGATTGTAACGTTTCATTTCCGGATTATTATTCGACATTTCTATACCGTAACTGAGCCATTCCCGGGTTTTCGCAGGATCGATGATTGCATCAACCCATAATCGAGAAGCAGCATAATAGGGACTGGTTTGACGTTCATAGCGTTCCTCTATCTCCTTCTGTAAGGCATCTAATTCCCCTGGTGTAAGTTCTTTTCCACTGCCTTTTAGGCGGGACTTCTCTATTTGGAGCAATACCTTTGCCGCTTGCTGTCCACCCATGACGGCTAATTTCGCATTGGGCCAAGCTACAATCAGACGAGGATCGTAAGCCGTTCCATTCATCGCGTAATTTCCAGCACCAAAGCTGTTACCAACGATGACCGTGAATTTAGGCACTACAGAATTTGCAACTGCATTGACCATTTTCGCGCCGTCTTTGATGATGCCTCCGTGTTCACTCTTGCTGCCGACCATAAAGCCAGTGACATCTTGAAGAAAAACGAGCGGAATACGCTTTTGATTGCAATTGGCTACAAAACGAGCTGCTTTATCTGCACTATCGGAATAGATAACACCGCCAAATTGCATTTCACCCTTTGCGTTTTTTACAATAGCTCTATTGTTGGCCACAATTCCTACCGCCCATCCATCTATTCTAGCATATCCGCATAGAATAGTCTGTCCGTAAGTTTCTTTATACGGCTGCCAACTCTCTTTATCTACAATACATTCAATAATCCGTAGGCTTTCAAACGGTTTCCCGTCTCTAGGTACAAAGCCATAAATGTCAGTGGTTGCATGTTCAGGAGCTAGGGGAGTGGTACGATCGAAGCCTGCTTTAGGAAAAGCGCCCATTTTGTCGACTAATCCCCGAATTGTAGTGATGGCTTCATGATCGTCTTCACATTTGTAATCGGTCACGCCACTTATATCACAATGTGTATCGGCTCCGCCTAGAGTCTCATTATCTACGGACTCTCCAATAGCCGCCTTAACTAAATAAGATCCAGCGAGGAAAATACTGCCAGAGCCTTTGACAATCAAGCTTTCGTCGCTCATGATGGGCAAATAGGCACCACCAGCTACGCAACTCCCCATGATGGCTGAGATTTGTGGAATCCCCAAACTACTCATTACCGCATTGTTTCGGAATATGCGACCAAAGTGCTCACGATCCGGAAAAATTTCATCTTGTAATGGAAGGAATACACCTGCGCTATCTACTAAATAGATAATGGGCGTATGGTTTTCAAGTGCAATCTGCTGCGCACGTAAGTTTTTCTTTCCAGTAATTGGGAACCAAGCCCCCGCTTTAACAGTAGCATCATTAGCAACAATGATACACTGCGTTCCTTTGATATAGGCTAAAACGACAACAACCCCTCCTGCAGGACAACCACCGTATTCTTCGTACATGCCGTCACCAGCGAAAATACCCAGCTCTAAACAGGGTTTCTTAGCATCGACAAGCGCTTTCAAGCGTTCTCGTGCTGTTAGTTTGCCCTGATCACGCTGTTTTTGAAGTTTTTTCTCGCCGCCGCCTTTGGCTAAGATCGCTTCGCGACGCTTTACTTCACTCAGTAAGAGTTTTAAGGCGTCTTCATTTTTGTTATACGTTAGGTCCATAGGTTGCTGTGGTTCTTACTGCTGTGATCGTTATTTGAGCGTTTTGAGGTAATCCCAACTGCTACGCCCTAAGTTAAAGAACAGATCTAAGGCACTCAAGTTGTTTTGAAAACCAATTTTATGCTGAAAAACTTGTCCGTATGACGGGAAATTCATGTCAGTTTGTGTCTTTGGGTGGATGCCTCTGAGGTCCTTCATTCCAGTAACAACAGCATATTCTGAAGTTTCTCGCTTCAGCAGATCTAATTCAAGCCACTGTGAAAACAATGCAATACTTGCTGCATTTAATTCCCAAAGTGTTTCGAAGCGTTGGTTTAAAAGTGTCTTTACATCGGGGTAAAGCACCTCAAAGTAAGGCGCATTTGCATAAGCGCTTTCAATCGCCTTGATATGATCCTTGATCCAATTTTCGCTGTAACTGATTCGAATACTCTTTATTTCTTTCGATTTGCGCTCTACAGGGACACTAAGCCGCTGTATTCCGTTAGGACCTGCAATATGCATTCTAGATCTGTAGGACTGTTTTTGAAAATGTTCATTTGCCTCAAGCACAGCACCATTTGATTGAACAGCATAAGCCATCCATGCAATAGGGGGGAAGTAGGCCGTGCTAAGCAGAACGTGCATTAGGCGGCTTTACGCTTTCTGCGAACAGTAACTACGATTTGATAGAGCACTACAAACGCAATGAAATACCAGAAATAGCTGGTACGCTCGCCATTTGCATTCACGAGAGTGAATACACGATCGGTTCGAATCTTCGAAAGTCCTTCGCCATGCTTATCATAGCTCATCCATATAAAAACCGGTTTCCCTACGATGTGATCGGAAGGAACATAACCCCATTTGCGACTGTCTAATGAATTGTGCCTGTTGTCTCCCATCATCCAGTAATAGTCTTTCTCAAATGTATACGTAGTTGATTCAATACCATCGATATAGACCTTTCTGTCTTTAGTGATTTTCAAATCGTGTCCTTCGTATTCTGCGATTACTCTTCTATAACTATGCAGGTTCTTCGCTGTTAATTTAATGGTCGCGCCCCCTTGTGGAATGTATATCGGTCCAAAGTTGTCCCAAGTATCATTGTACGGACGTTCACCATGACCAGTATCGGGGTTGGGGAATAAAATTTCTTCTGCTTGACCCGCTTGTATTTGTATAAGTCCAGGGGGCAAAGTACTGTCTATAGCCGTACCTGGTCGTTCTGCACTGATCGGCCAAAGGGATTTAATAGCGGGTAATGATTTTATGGCATCCACATGACGCTCTTGAAGGAACATGATGTATTCGTTTTGACTGCGTTGATAAACGTCTTGATCTGTTGGATACTTACGTTGCTCATCCGATGTCAAATAATTGATGTCAAACTTCTTCTTTAGCCAATCTTTATTGAAGCTCGTTCCATCGGTCTTAATGTAATATAGGAATTGCGGATAGCTGTTATCAGGAAATTTAAAGGCATTGCCATTTAGAAATACGGTTCTGTCCACAATGGTCAAAGTATCGCCAGGAGTACCTACGCAACGCTTTACGTAGTTTTCTTTCTTATCCACAGGCATGGCATCCATTGGGTAGTTAAAGACTACTGGATCACCTGCCTGGACATCTTCCAGAGCAGGTAAACGCAAATAAGGAATCTGCGGCCAACTCACATAAGAGGGAGTCCCTAGGAACGGAATACGATTATGAACTAAAGGAAGACTGAGCTGGGTCATTGGTACACGAACGCCGTAATGCATTTTAGAGACAAACAAGAAATCACCTACCATCAGGCTTTTCTCCATGGAGCTCGTAGGAATGGTATATGCCTCAAATGTGGTAGAACGAATAACCGTTGCAACTACAATCGCAAAGAATATGCTGTTAATACCTTCGCCTAAGTTCTTTTTTATATAGGCGTCGTCGCGGCCCCAGTATTTGAGTTTCTCTTTATAGTTCAGGTAACCTAAATAGAGTCCTAAACTACCCATAACGGCTGCGGTCTGCCAAGTTTTACGAAACTTAAAAACGTGTAGCAGTTCGTAAATCATAATGATACCCATGACAACCCCTACTACTGGGATACAATACAACAATACCCAAAACTTAGGGCGATGGGCTATTTTTACTAATACGTAGGTATTGTAAACGGGTACAAATGCTTCCCAGGCCTTGCGATCTGCGGCAACATAAAACTTCCATGATATAACGCCGAACCACAGCGCTTGTACTAAGGTGAAAATTATAAATTCCATTCGGGGAAACTACTTTATTAATCGCTAACGATAAGTTAGTGTATTGTGAAAATTAAAGGCCTAAAACATCTTTCATGTTGTGAGGGCCTTTCTTACCAGGTAACCATTCTGCGGCGATCACCGCGCCCAAAGCAAAGCCGTCTCTACTGTGCGCTTCATGTTTTAATTCTATAGTGTCAATAGAGCTATCGTACGAAACAATATGCGTCCCAAAGTAAGGGTCCATACGTTCTGCACTGATAGTCAGTCCTTTCGACTCCGAATCCATGGTCCATCCATCAAGGGCGGGATACGCTTTTAAAATGCCTTCAGCCGCGGTAATAGCAGTGCCGGAAGGTTCATCTTTCTTACCCGTGTGATGAATTTCATGAATTCGAGGCTGATAATCCTTATACTCATTCATCATGCTGGCTAATTTTTCATTGAACGCGAAAAATAAATTTACGCCAAGTGAAAAATTAGAGGCATATACGAAACCAACGGCTTGAGATGAAGCTATTTGATCGACCTTATTTTTAGCTTCAAGCCATCCTGTCGTCCCGGAGACGACCGGTACTCCAGCGGTTAATAGTTCTGTAATATTATCTGCGGCTGCATCGGGCTGCGTAAACTCGATCGCTACATCAGCTAACTTCGCTTGCTCGACATTGAGGCTACCGTCATTATTGATGTACACAATAGTATGACCTCGATCCTTTGCGATGCGTTCAATGGTTTTACCCATTCTACCGTAACCTATGAGTGCTATTTTCATTTAAAGTGCAAGAACTAAGGTGAATCCTGGGGCCAATTCTGCCGGCCTGGTGGCTAAAGTATTAGTATTCAGTGAAGGATGTAAGGACAAATCATCGCTTACGTCAAAATCATACAAATGAGCATCGATGTTCGCATCTAAAATATTCAATAGATAAACGCCCAAAAGACCGAACAATGCATATTCGCGTTGCGTCCGCAATGCTTCCATGTATCCCATAGCTTCTTGAGCTACACCGTTTACTGAATTCTGATAAAATGGCGCAGGTAAATCATCAAACACCTCTGGTGCAAAAGTTTCTAATTCCGTCCTGGTTTGTAATGACGGCTCATCGATGATAAGTTGAAGGACAGATTCGTAATTATTGAAATCTTGAGTCAAGTCGACATAGTAATAGGTGACTCCACCCAGAGCGCCCCAAACTAATGGTGCTTTCCAGTACTTCTTATTATATATCTGACCCGCTCCAGGAAGTAAAGCTAGGGTAGTGGCTAATTTAATATTGTGTGCTGCTGCGACACTATGGCTATGCACCAAAGTATCCTTTATCTGTGCTTTAGAACCAACAGAGAATAAGATAAACAACGCTATGAGCGTCGTTTTAATCATTGAGTTTAGAAATTATACGCTGTAAATCCTCATCGGAATCAAAAGAAATTTGAATTTTCCCTTTACCCTTTTCGTTGAGTTGAATGGCAACAGGTGCATCAAAATAGCCTCTCAGTTGAGATTCTAAATCAACAACACCGGGCTGCTTAGGCTCACTTTGCTTCGTTTTTGGCTGTTTCACCTCTTTTGCGAAGGCCTCCGTTTGACGAACGCTTAGTCCATTTTTTAGGATGCGTTTATACAGTTCAATCTGTTCGTTCTCACCTGGTAAGTTAAGCAGTGCACGTGCATGACCCATTGTAAAGACTACGGTTGAGACTCCCTCGGCATTTTCGTCGTGGCTTTCGTTTCGATTTAAATCTCGAAGCTCGGCCTGAATGATTGCGGGTAATTTAAGAAGTCGCAAAAAGTTTGTAATCGTTGAACGACCCTTACCAAGTCTGCTTGCAACCTCCTCTTGGGTTAGACCTAACTCATCCATCATGCGCTTGCATGAATAGGCCATTTCGATAGGATCTAAATCCTCGCGTTGCAAATTCTCTACAATGGCCAGCTCTAACATGTGTCGATCGTCTGCTAATCGAACATATGCGGGAATTTCTTCTAGTCCGGCAATTTGAGATGCCCGAAATCTACGTTCACCGCTGATGAGTTCGAATTGCATGCCGTTCTTGCGAACGGTAATGGGTTGTATGATCCCTACTTCACTGATGCTCTGTGCGAGTTCTACTAGCGCATCATTATCAAAATTTGAGCGCGGTTGAAAAGGGTTTGTAGTGATGCTGCTCAACGGAATCATTGCAATAGAGCCTACGAGCTTTTCAGCTCCGCGGTCCGTAACTTTATTCACCTTTGCAGCTTCGTCGCCTAAAATGGCTGACAAACCTTTTCCCATTGCTCTTTTTGCCATGCTCTAGCTTGCTTTTGCGATTAACTCCTGCGCTAAAGTAAGATAATTCTCTGCGCCTTTACTTCCTGCATCGTAAGCAATAATGTTCTCTCCATGGCTCGGCGCCTCACTAAGCTTGACATTCCTGTGAATTACCGTTTCAAAGACAAGACCTTCAAAATGACTACGCACTTCATCTGCAACCTGGTTCGAAAGTCTTAATCGACCGTCAAACATGGTAAGTAATAGCCCCTCTACATCAAGGTTTTCGTTGTGTAACTCTTGTACTTTTTTGATCGTATTAAGCAATTTACCTAATCCTTCCAATGCATAGTATTCGCACTGAATAGGGACTAAAACGGCATCAGCGGCAGTGAGCGCGTTTAATGTAATCAAGCCCAGAGAAGGAGCACAGTCGATAATAATGTAGTCGTACGTGTTTCTTACATCTTCCAATGCTTTCGCTAAGAAAAACTCTCGTTTCGGCTGGTCAATAATTTCCAACTCCACAGCAACAAGATCCAGATGTGCTGGAATGATTGATACCCCGGGCGTACTGGTAACTTGTACCAAGTCTTCCGCATTCTTAGCACCTTCGATCAATTCGTACGTCCCTTCACCAGCTTCCTCAGGCTGCAAACCCAAGCCGCTCGTCGCATTAGCCTGAGGATCAGCATCTATCAGTAGTACATTTTTTTCTAGTGCGCCTAATGCGGCGCTAAGATTCACCGCGGTTGTGGTTTTTCCCACACCGCCTTTTTGATTGGCAATGGCTATTACTCGTGACATATCTGGTGCGTTACATTGTACCTCAAATGTAAGCGAACCCGTTGCGAAATGCTAAAAAAGTAATGAACAGATTGTTCTTAATTTTCTTCTTTGGAGGGGTCCAATTGTAAGGCGACCAATTCCGCAAAGTGACCACCGGCTCGCTCAAGTTCATCAGCCGTACCGCGTTCAATTACACATCCATCTTCAAGACATACGATCTGATCACAATGTTTTACCGACGAAATTCTATGCGCAATAATTAACGAGGAAACATCTTGCGTAGCCGCTTTAATGTTGTTCAATATAATTTCTTCCGTTTCAGTATCTACGGCGCTCAAACAGTCATCGAATATCATGATTTCCGGCTTTTTAATTAACGCCCTAGCAATACTTACTCGTTGTTTTTGACCGCCTGATAGCGTCACGCCACGCTCACCAACACGCGTGTCGTATTTATTTGGGAATTCAATTATGTTCTCGTGCACGCCTGCAGATTCTGCCGCAGCAACAACCTCTTTTAATTCCGTGTGGTCCATTCCGAAGGCAATGTTGTTGGCGATAGTGTCGCTGAATAAAAAAGCCTCTTGTGGTACCCAGCCAAGGTGTGCTTTTAACGCTGGTAGATTCCATTCTTTTAAGTCTACACCATCAATAGAAATTGAACCCGAGGTTGGATCATACTGACGCACAATAAGTGCTGCGATGGTACTTTTTCCAGATCCTGTTTTACCTAAAACGCCTATGCTTTGTCCCGACTTAAGCTCAAAGCTAATTTCTTTTAAGGCTTGTACACCGCTATTGGGATACGTGAAGGATACCTTGTCAAATACGATATGACCTTGAAATTCAGTTGGAGTGAATTGGCCACCTTCAAAGTCGGGTGTTTCATTTAAGAATTCATCAAGCCGCTCCATTGAAGCCGAAGCACTTTGTACTAAAGCAGTCACCCATCCGATGGATGCAATGGGCCACGTTAGTAAATTCACATAGTAAATGAATTCAGTAATATTCCCGGCGCTAACTTCTCCAGCCATGTATAATTTACCGCCCACGAAAATGGTAATTAAAGTACTGAGTCCAACCATGAAAATCATTAGGGGTTGAAATACTGCGTTTACGCGGAACAATCGTTCATTGACACTTCGGTATTCTAATGCTTGCTCTTTGAACTTCTTGAAGAACCAAGGGGTTTTGTGATACGATTTGATCACGCGTGTACCCGAGAAGGATTCTTGTGCAAACGTACTGAGGTTAGACAGCTGCGTTTGCACTGCGTGTGATCGTTCCTGGATCAAATTGGCAACCCGATAGATTAAATAGGCTAAAAAGGGTAGGGGAATGAGCGTTAAAAGCGTCAACTTCGGACTTACGCTGATCATAATGGAGATGACCAAAATAATCGTAAATCCTGTATTGAGTGCATACATGATAGCTGGCCCCACATACATTCGAACCTTACCGACATCCTCAGAAATCCGGTTCATCAAATCTCCGGTATTATTTCTCTTGAAAAAACGCTGTGTCAGCCGTTGGTAGTGATCAAAAACAACATTTTTAAGGTCGTATTCAATGTGACGAGACATTACAATGATAGTTTGACGCATGAAATACATGAAAATCCCTTGTAGCATTGCGGAAGCTATTATAAACAAGCCGTAACGAATCAATTCCCACCGGACTGTTTCATCTCTTACCGCACCGTTCTTGTACTCTTCGATTACACGTGCGATGGTATCGAAACTATTACGAATCATAAGCGCAGGAAAAAGCTTAAAAACCACCGATACAATGACGAATGCCCCGCCAGTGAGCAATAGCCATTTGTGCTTAAGAAAATAGGGGTTTAGTTTTTTTAATGCATTCATAGGTTGAAGAGCGTCTGTACCGCTGTATATTTGCCGCAGATAAAAAGTCCTTTGCATGCGGTTCGACAAAAATAACACCTCTTTAGTGAATTCGGTTCTCGAAAAGAAGCATCCGTATACAATCTTATACCGCATATGATAACTAGACGTCACATCAGAATTAAGGTGATGCACCACCTATATGCCCAATCTACTGATTTAGATATGGGCGCAGCAGTGCTTTTACGTAATTTGGATAAATCCCTTGACGAAGTTCACGATCTCTTCGCATGGGATATTAGCGCCTTTTTACGTTTGAATAAAGAAGCTCAGGCACATTATGAGCGTATCGCTCAACGCTCTAAACCAGACCAGGCTGCATTAGACCGTATTGCACGTTTTACAAGTATTTCCTTTTTCACAAAATGTGAACAGAGCAGTGCACTTTCAGTATTAATTGAAGGTTCTCATGTAAATTGGTCCGATTACTCTCATCATTTCCGGAATTTATGGGAGGCGATATATGCTTCCGAGCGGTATGAAGAGTTTTTCTCACAAACGCCTACGCATGCCGGTGATAAGCGATTCTTACGCGAAATATACCAGCAACATATTGCAGAGAATGAGTTCATTCATGACCTCTACGAAGATCAACACGCTCAATGGAGTGATGATTTAGACGCAGCTCAGATGATGACTGCTAAAGTGCTTTCCAGCTGGAAAGAAGAAGATAAAGCACTCATTATACCAAAGCTTTTTAAAGATGAAAGTGACGCTTTGTTCGGTTCGTTACTCGTTCGCAAATACTTCGAATTTAACGACGATAGCATCCGTCGTATTGAAGAAAAAAGTAAAAACTGGGAAAGCGATCGAATCGCAAAAATGGATGTATTACTGATGAAACTCTGTATTGCAGAATGGCGCGGTTTTGACGAAATTCCAGTGAAGGTAAGTCTAAATGAGTGTTTAGATTTAGCGAAAGAATACAGCACGCCGAAAAGTTCTTCGTTCATCAATGGAGTACTTGATAAAATCGTTGCTAATTTGCGGGAGGAAGGCTTGATGAACAAAGTCGGCCGTGGAATGATTGAATAATAAAAGAATAAATATGAAAAATGTAGTACTTCTAGTATCGGTATTGTTTTTTGCTACTGCGTGTAATGACGCTACCAGTAGAATTGAATCGTCTAATGAGGTATCCTCTGGAGAGTCAATGATGGAGGCGTTACCCACCATTGCTTTTGAATCGGACTTTCATGATTTTGGTGAAATACAAGAGGGCATAGTTGCGGAGCACACGTTTACCTTTAAAAATGAAGGGGATGGGCCATTAATTATTTCCAATGCCCAAGGTTCTTGCGGTTGTACTGTGCCTGATTGGCCTCGCAATCCCATAGCACCAGGAGAAACTGGTGTAATTAAAGTGAGCTTTAATAGTAAAGGTCGCGCCGGTCGTCAAGACAAACGTGTCACATTGACCACAAATGCGGTCCCACAGACGAAGGTTTTAAATATCACATCAACCGTATTATCTAGCGAAAACAAATGATGAATCTAATATTACAAGCATCCGCGGGCAACGAACTATTCGGTTTCTTGCCATTGATTATGATCGTTTCGGTCATGTACCTTTTCTTCTTCCGACCACAAATGAAAAGGCAGAAAGAAGAGAAAATATTTAGAACCGAAGTTAAAAAAGGCAGCCGCGTGGTGACAACGAGCGGTATTCATGGTAAAATACTTGAAGTTGCCGAGAACTACATCATTCTAGAATCCGAAAACAGCAGATTAAAATTGGAAAAAAGTGCAATAAGCAAAGAGCTAAGTGCACAATATTCCGCTGCTGAGAAGTAATTTAGAAACCGGCTTAAGCCGGTTTTTTTATGCGTAAACTGCTGCAACATATCCGTATCGAAGCATTACTATTCTTAGTATTTGCCGCTTTGATATGGTTCGTTATGACGGTTTCTGCGACAACGATCGAGCGGCAGTATACCATGAGTTTTACTGCTGACGCTTCCATAGTTAACTCTTACTGGATGCAAGACAGCACATTAACCACACAGGTTACGGTGCGTTCGCAAGGGCTAAGTGTGCTATTTATGCGTCAGTTCAACGGGCTCGAGTTGCCGTTTTCAGCTAAGAACTCTATTCGCTCTAATAGAACAGGACTCTTCATGCTACCCGATGATATCGATAGAATTCTAGTCGAGCGATTCGGTGGAGATTATGATTTTAGTTTTTCTGCACAGTCCGACACCTTTTATTTTTCTACTTCGGCATTGATTACTAAAAGTCTACCTATCAATTTTGATGCACAAAGTGTAAAGTTGCCGGAAGGTTACAGATGGATTACACCCCCGACAATTTCTCCGAAAGAAATTGAAATCACAGGTCCGAAATGGGCTATTCCTTCGGGTTCAATAGGATTAGATGTACCTCAAATAGAATGGAAAGGACGTAAAAGAGAAAATATTAGACTACAGGGGTTTGGAACTCGACTGACGCAATCTGAAAATAAGACAGTGATTACAGCACATTCTGATTTATGGGTAGAGGATAGATTTACTACCGAGGTGGAATGGGATGGTCGTAAACACGATGTTCAGGTATGGCTAAGCGGACCATTTACATTACTTAAGGCAGAAGAATGGGGGCAATATGTGAACGTCGCTCTTCATGCGGTTGAAGAAGGTGTAGGCTTAGATGTTGATTCGAAAAGTCCGCTCGTAACAGTATTGTCCTATACCCCAAAGATTTTGGTACATTCACAACAATGAAAAAAATTGTTTGCATAACAGGTGGAATGGGGTCCGGTAAAAGCACTGTCGCGCGTTTTCTTTTGGAAGCGGATTTTGCCGTTTACAACAGTGATACTCGGGCTAAAGAACTGATGCTCGAAGAACCTGTACGTGGTCAAATCGAACATCTTTTAGGACCCTCCGTCTATTTAAATAATGGAGCGCTGAACAGGCAGTTTCTCGCTGATCAAATTTTCACGTACCCAAAAAAGAAGAGCGCTTTGGAAGCCATAGTGCATCCTGCCGTGCGGGTAGATTTTGAACACTGGCTTGAGCAAGCAAAGGGGCCTGTAGTCTTTAAAGAAAGTGCTCTTACCCTCGAAATAGAAGATAACAGTTGCACGACCGTGTTGCTAGTTGATTGTCCCGTAAGCACGCGTTTTCAGCGTGTAAAACAACGTAATCCAGATTGGTCTAATTCAGAGATTCAGGCTCGGTTTGACCATCAGCTTACAGACGTTCAACGTCGCAATAGTGGCGCAATACTCATTGATAATTCAGGTTCTTTAGAAACTCTGAAAAAATCCTTAGATCAAGCTTTGGCTAAATGCATTTGAACCAATCCGTTCGGATAGGTTTTAGTCGCAATATTTTTCCAATTTGACATGCTTTCATTCGATCTGAATAAAGGAATCCCAGCTCCCAGTGTAGTTGGGATGTAGGTCAGTATCATTTCGTCGATGAGCCCCGCACCATGCAGTTTGGCATTTGTTGCTCCTCCGCCAACGATCCATACTGTTTCAAACCTTGACATTAAATTAGTCAATGCAACTTCAGCAGAATCATTATTCACTTCAATCCCGTCAGAGACTCCATCAGCCAACGTCTCTTTACTGCTGAGTATAACCGAATGCTTATCGGAATAGGGGTAAGAACCTTCGAATGATTTGATCTTTTCAAAGGTATTGTGTCCCATGATAATCGCATCAATATTCTCATAGAACACGTTGTATCCATAATCTTCGTCGGGAAGACGAAATAATGGGTGGTCTAGGAAATCAATTCCACCGTTGGTATCGGCAATGTAACCGTCAAGAGTTACTGCAGTGTAAAGAATGGCTTTTGGCATGGTTGGTGATTTTTAGATACATGAATTCTATAGCAAATCGTTTGCCAAATTTGCTAATGCCGAACGCTCACCTTTTTCTAATGTGATGTGCGCATACATATCATGACCTTTTACGCGATCAATTAAATAGCTTAACCCATTACTTTGCTCGTCTAGATAAGGAGAGTCAATTTGTTTGACGTCCCCGGTAAAAATGAATTTTGTACCGTCGCCGGCTCGAGTAATAATCGTTTTTACTTCGTGTGGTGTGAGGTTTTGACTTTCATCAACTATGAAAATGATGTTCGCAAGCGATCTTCCACGAATGTAAGCTAGAGGGGTAATGACGATTTTTTCTTTTTCAACCATCTCATCCAATTGCTTGTATTCCTTGTCGCGATCACTAAAAGAGTTTTTAATTAATTTCAGATTATCCCACAGCGGTTGCATATATGGGTTAATCTTCTCTTTTGCATCACCTGGAAGATATCCGAGATCCTTGTTAGATAAAGGCACGATGGGCCGTGCGAGATAAACCTGCTTAAAATCGCGACGCTGCTCAAGAGATGCCGCCAAAGCAATTAGTGTTTTTCCTGTACCTGCAACTCCCGTTAGACTGACTAATTTGATATCCGGGTTAAGGACTGCATGAATGGCAAAAGCTTGCTCGGCATTTCTAGGTTTTATGCCATAAACGCCACGCTTCTCCACGTGGTCTAACGTTTGATTCGCCACATTATAGAAGGCGAGGCCACTGCTATTATCACTCTTAAGAATATAAAATGTGTTAGGGAAGGGGCTGAATTCTGGATTTTCTTCTAGTACGATGTCAATGTCGAGCGCCTTTTTCTCGTATAATTTCCCCAACGTTGTTGCGCTGAAATTTTCGACCGTGGCTTTTCCACGAAATAAGGAGTCAACATCTTTCACTTTCCCCGTTAAGTAATCCTCAGATGCTAGATCAAGTGCTTTCGCTTTTAATCGAAGATTAATATCCTTTGTCACTAGGATTGTTTTTCGATCCGGAGCTTCCTCCCGAATATTTAGAGCGGCATTAATGATTTTATGATCCATCTTTCGACCTAAAACTCGCTCGGCATCGACGCCAGTTCTACTGGTATCCATGATTACCTTGATCGAACCAGTTTCAACACCATTCAGGGGAATCCAATTCGTAAAATCTTTACCCTCAGTTATTTTATCTAGTGTTCTAATGAACTCACGTGCTTCATAATTCTTAGAATCATGTCCTTTTTTGAATTCGTCCAATTCTTCGAGGACGGATATGGGTAAAACCACATCGTGTTCGTCAAAACAATGAATCGCATTGTGGTCATAAAGAATTACGGAAGTATCAAGAACGAAGATCTTACGTGGTTTTTGCGCTTTCTTTTTAGCAGCCATATAGATATCATAGATTAGTTCCATTAAAATACTCTTTACGAGCAGTATAGATGTGCCTCAGAGATTGACCTTGCCCGAAGTTTTTAACTGCGCTATGTTGATATCCGTGCAATCCCTTTCAGAGAAACGAAAAGAGCGGCCGTTAAGCCGCTCTTTTACACACACATCAATTCAAATTTTGCACTAACGCGCATTCGAATACACTCTGGGTGCAGCAGAGCGTACTTCGTCGCTGGCTTGATCAGCGAATTCTTTAAAATTAGCAATGAACTTATGCGCTAAAACTAAAGCGGTCTTGTCATATTGTTCTTCAGAATTCCACGTTGACACTGGATTCAGTAAGAGCGAAGGAACCCCTGGGACAGCGGTAGGCATAGCTAATCCAAACACTGGATGTTCGGTATAACTAGCAGCATCAAGATGACCATTCATTGCCGCTGTAATCATAGCGCGCGTATAACTTAATTTCATCCGTTTTCCGACTCCATATGCTCCCCCGGACCAGCCTGTATTGATCAACCATACATTGGTGTCTGCCGCTTTCATTTTTTGAGCGAGCATATCTCCATAAGCCGTGGGGTGTAACGGCATAAACGGAGCCCCAAAACAAGCTGAAAACACTGCTTTAGGTTCGGTAACGCCTTCTTCAGTACCGGCAACTTTGGCGGTATACCCACTAATGAAATGGTATGCCGCTTGTGCCGGGGTTAATTTCGAAATAGGAGGGAGCACGCCGTATGCATCGGCCGTAAGAAAGAAAATATTCTTCGGGTTGCCTGCCAAAGAACCGGGTTGAATACCTTCGATGTGATCTATTGGATAACTCACACGCGTATTTTGAGTTATGGATGTATCTGCAAAATTGACACTACCATCTGCGTTAAGAATCACATTTTCTAGAATAGCGTGTGGCTTTATGGCATTGAAGATATCTGGTTCTTTTTCAGGACTTAAGTCAATAACTTTTGCATAGCAACCCCCCTCAAAATTAAAGATGGTATCGTCCTTGCACCATCCGTGTTCGTCATCACCGATCAACTTACGCAATGGGTCAGCGCTCAATGTAGTTTTTCCTGTTCCAGATAGACCAAAGAATATCGCAGTATCCCCATCTTTACCGACATTAGCTGAACAATGCATGCTCAAAACATTCTTTTCAAAAGGAAGAATGAAGTTCAGAGCACTGAAAATTCCCTTCTTAATCTCACCGGTATATCCTGTGCCACCAATCAATATGGTTTTATCCTTAAAATCTAGTATTGCGAAGTTTTCTTGACGAGTACCATCGAATTCAGGATCGGCTAAAAAACCAGGCGCATTGATAACGGTCCAATCGTGTTTGAATTGGCCCAATTCCTCCTTAGACGGACGCAAGAACATATTGTATGCGAACTGATTTGACCAAGGATATTCATTGATCACTCGAACATTTATGCGGTATTCGGGATGTGCGCCAGCGAAGGCATCTCTTACATAGACATCTTTTCCATCGAGGTAATTGCACATTTTTTTCTTGAGCTGTTGAAATTTACCAGCGTCAAAGGGTTTATTGATCGGCCCCCACCAAACGGCGTCGCTTGTCAATGAATCTTTAACAATGAAACGATCTTCAGGGGATCGTCCGGTAAATTTCCCAGTATTCAGCGCAATGGCTCCGTGTGATGTACGCACGGCCATATTCTTTGAAAGACTGTGTTGCTCTAATGCATCCGGGTCAAGGTTGCTAAAAATAGTCTTAGGCCCTATGCTCAAGGAGCTTAGGTGTTCCTGGTGGTTCATAACAATAAGTGGTTGGTTCTATAATAGGTTTTACAAAAGTAGAAATGCTATTGAATTGAGCCCTCCGAATTGTCGAAAATTAACCGCCCTAATCCATATTTTATCCTCAAAAACTGATTTAAAGACGATTAGGGAAGGCCACTCCGACCCATCCGGCGACGAAAGCGAGCCCGCCTAAAGGAGTAATGGGGCCTAAAAAACTAAGATTAATTCCTAATAACTCATCTGTAGAAAGTAAATAAATACTAAAGCTAAAAAGTACAATGCCCGCACACCAGCTGTAGCGTGCCCAATTAGGAATAGCACTTTTTGATGAAGCCAAAAGTGCTATGGTATGGACCAATTGGTACAGCACCCCCGTTTTAAAAGAATTCAAGGCAGAAGCCTCCATGTATGGTGCTAAAGTATGTGCGCCTAAGGCCCCTAATAGTACAGCACTTGCGCCGAAAAATGCAATGAGATATTTCATGGATTAAAAATACACCCTTCAAAGCAACTTCTTGCTGTTATTATTATAACTATACCATAACTATTGTTATTTTTAAAACAACTTCAAAATGAACAAATGACAAAGCAAATCATACTTATTGGTGCTGGATTAAGCACACAAAGTTTAGTTCCGTATTTGAAATCAAAACTTGATGAGTACGATTGGAATTTAAACGTTTTAGACAGGAATGCTGCTACAGCAATCCAGAGATTGGGCGAGACGAATTCTCGTTGCACGGCAGGCGGTCTAGACATTACAGACAGCGCTGCTTTAGATTCAGCGCTGAGTGAAGCTCATCTGGTAATATCAATGGTACCTGCGCACATGCACTTAAATGTAGCAAAGGCCTGTATAAAGCATAAAGCGCATTTGGTAACTGCCAGTTATTTAACGCCGGAAATGCGAGCTTTGGATAATGAGGCACGAGCAAATGGCTTAGTATTCTTAAACGAATGCGGGCTTGATCCTGGAATCGATCATATGAGTGCCGCGAGATTACTAGATGGTATTCGGGGTGATGGTGGCGAAATTATCCTATTTGAAAGTTTTACCGGAGGCCTATTGAGCCCTGATTCTGAAGGGGATAACCCTTGGAGATATAAATTCACTTGGAACCCGAGAAACGTTGTTCTAGCTGGTCAAGGTGGAGCGGTTAAATTTATGCAAGAGGGGAAGTACAAATACATACCACCACATATGGTATTTCGCCGTACCGAATTTATGAATGTTGAAGGCTATGGGCGATTCGAAGGTTTAGCAAATAGAGATAGTTTAAAATACCGCAAAGCTTATAATCTAGAACATGCAGCTACGCTTTACAGAGGTACATTAAGACGTCCCGGGTTCGCAAGGGCATGGGACAGTTTTGTGAAACTAGGGATGACGGACGACTCCTACACTATAGAAAAGACAGATACAATGTCCTTCAGGGAGTTCACAAATCTGTTTCTAGCATACAATCCACACGACTCCGTAGAACTTAAATTAAAGTATTATTTAGGCATTCCTCAAGATTCCGATATTTTCACAAAACTTCAATGGGCGGGATTATTCTCAGATCAAGTTTTTCCATTTTCCTCAGGGACACCCGCGCAATGCTTGGAATATATACTCAAACAGGTATGGACGCTAAACGAAGAGGACCGCGACCTGATTGTAATGTATCATAAAATTGGTTGGAAAAATGGGGACCAATTTGGCATGATAGAGAGTTCAATGGGAGTAGAAGGAAAGAGTGCTAGCCAAACGGCCATGGCTTCTACGGTGGGGTTGCCTTTAGGAATTGCGACGAAGCTTATTCTTGCGGGTAAAAGCATTGAATCCGGTGTTCAAATGCCTATAACTGCACAATGGTACAATCCGATTTTAGACGAATTAGCGAGTGATTTTGATGTGAATTTTCACGAGAAAGCGATTCCCTACAAAGGCTATTAGAGGCTATCGTAGAATGGGCTTAAAACTTCATGTGTTTCAGAAGTATAAGACTGGTCATCGGCATAGATAGTAATGGTTCTATGCTTTGCATCTCCAGTATTGCTCTTGCTTAAGCCGAAAACACACCTATTCGCGTCTCGTTTTTCCTTCGGTTTGATATGAATGACCTCATTTAGAAATAATCCTTCATCCAATGCGGCGTCAAGAAAGCGATCTTTTCTGTCACAAGGAAGAATAGCCCAAAAACTACCATTTGGCTTTAAAAGCCCAGAAACACTCATCACTAAACTCTTAAAATCTAACGTAAGTGCATGTCTGGCAGAAGCAACTCCGTGGTCACTTTTTGTTGGTCCTTCTTCGAAATAGGGCGGGTTAGAAACGATGATATCGTAATAGGTGTTCATCTCAAATTCCTGAATAGGCTGATGATAACAGACCATTCTGGAATGATAAGGGCTGTTCCTGAAATTATCCATCGCCTGTTTCGCACTAGGGCCATGAATTTCAATTCCATCTACAAAAGCATCTGTAAAACGTTGGGCCAGTTGAAGGGCAATGACCCCGCTACCTGTACCTATGTCCAACACCCGTTGAACGTCATTAACAGCTGTGCTTGAAGCAGCTAAGGCACCTAATAAACAACCGTCTGTGTTTACACGCATAGCACATTGGTCGTGCGCTACTTCAAACTCCTTCATTTTAAAAGGCTTCATATAATTCATATGCCTTCGTTAAAAGTAAAAATCTTAGGTCGCAAGGTGATGAAATAGATAATATTCACCAAAGCAAAAATGAAGTAAAAGAAATTGGCTTCGATAAGCGTATAGGAGAGGAGGAGAATTGTTGCAAATTGGACAATAACCCATTGCCATATATGTACCTTGGTTAAGGTCCGAAGCTTATCTTCTAATTCCTCTTCGGTACTCAATTGCTGCATTCCTCTCGCCCAGATCCACTTTCCGAAGAAAGCATTTATACCAGCAACTACAGGGGCAGCCGTATTTGTCAAGCGCTGAATATCGAAAGTTATCACTGCATTTTCTTGGGCCGTGTACAGAACCACGGAAGTCACGACCAGTTGCAGGAGCAATAGCGACGAATAGATCAGGTGCAATGACCTAGGATCGTAAGGAATTGGCTTTTTCATCTTGATTTAAAGGTCTAATAAACCTTCGGGTAAATCAAAATAAATGAATTTTTTCTTGTGATCTATACGTTCAATGAACGGTTCAACAACCGGAATCAAATACTGATTATCGTCCGATTGAATAAGGAATAGGTTCTGTGCCGATTGCTCGATAATTTCAGCAATCTGTCCAATATTTTCACCTTGATTAACTGCTGTAAACCCTTCTATGGCTTTATCGTAGAAGCTATTGTCCTTTTTCGGATTAGGCAGCATATTGTTTGGAAGATAAACGGATGCATTTACTATTCCTTTCGCTTCGTTAGGACCTACATCCTCAAAAGAGAGCACCAACTTTTTCCCATTTAACGTACCACGTGATGAAACAAAAAAAGGAACCAGTTCCTGGTTAATTTCCAGGAGCACTGATTCCAATTCTTTAAAGTATTGTGGAGTAGAAGAGTCTATGTGGAGAACCACAGCTCCTTTGTATCCGTGAAGTTTCGTGATTTTACCGAGTGAAAAACACTGCTCCTTCTGCACAATTACTCTGCGCTTTCTTCCGCTGGAGCTTCTTCTGTTGCTTCAGCAGCTGGAGCTTCTTCCGTTGCCTCTTCAGCAGGAGCTTCTTCTGTTGCTTCCGCAGCTGGAGCTTCTTCCGTTGCCTCTTCAGCAGGAGCTTCTTTTGTTGCTTCCGCAGCTGGAGCTTCTTCCGTTGCCTCTTCAGCTGGAGCTTCTTCTGTTGCTTCCGCAGCTGGAGCTTCTTCCGTTGCATCTTCAGCAGGAGCTTCTTCTGTCGCTTCAGCAACTGGAGCTTCTTCTACAACTGGAGCGTTAGCTGCCTCAATAGCAGCTTTACGTGCATTGTTTACTTCGGCTTCAGCAGCAAGACGTGCTGATTTACTCACCTGTGCGGCTTCATTTAAAGACTTAACTTTTCCTTCAATCTTGTTCTCTTTTTCAGAAACCCAAGCTTCGAATTTGGCCTCTGCTTGTTCTTCAGTCAAAGCACCTTTACGAACACCTTCGAGCAAGTGTTTTTTCATCATCACACCACGGTAAGATAAAATAGCACGTGCAGTATCAGTGGGCTGAGCACCTTTCATGACCCAAGATAAAGTAGAGTCGAAGTTCAAATCGATTGTTGCTGGATTTGTGTTCGGGTTGTAAGTACCCAATTTCTCGATGAAACGACCATCACGCTTGGCGCGAGCATCCGCTACAACGATTGAATAAACTGGACGACCTTTACGACCACCTCTTTGCAAACGAATCTTAGTTGACATAATTAATTGTTTTAAAAGGGTCCGAAACCCCGTTAATTAATGAATAATTGAGGCGCAAAAGTAGCGAATTAATCGATATGTTGTATTCCTGTCAATTTATCTTTCGACATGAATGATTTTCGATCCTTCTGTCTCCATATTAAAGTCAAAAGGCTCAGCATTAATTTTCTTCATAGCCTGATTCAACGACGCGTGTGCAGCAGTAGGGGTGTAAAACAGCATAAATCCGCCTCCGCCAGCACCGAGCAGTTTACCACCCAGTGCACCTGCTTTTCGACCAGCGGCATATGCCTCAGAAATCCTAGGATTGGTAATTCCGGAGGCTAGTTGCTGTTTCAAAAGCCAATTTTCGTGCAATAACGTACCGAAATCATCGAGATTGCCCGCTTCTAATGCATCACGTAATTTGTAAACCAGACTTACCATAGTGGTCAATGCTTGAAACTTTGACTCTTGCGAGGTGTTTTCTTTTTGTTCTGCTAAAATTGCACTTGCAGAGCGCTGATTGCCGATGTAATAGAGTTTTAAATTGGTATTTAATGTCATTCTAGTTTCGTCAGAAACACGAACAGGATGCACAGACACCGAGCCATCAGTGTTAAACTCAATAACATTCAAGCCTCCAAAAGCCGCGGCATATTGATCTTGCTTTCCTATGGGTTCTTTCAGTAAGTCGATTTCTACACGACATGCGCCAGCGCCCAATTCCTTTTTACCATACGAACGTCCAGTATAGGTACTTAGATTGTGAAGTAAACCTACCGTAAAACTGGAACTACTTCCCATCCCCGTTCCACCAGGTATATCAGCAATAGAACTCACTTCAATGCCGTTCAAATTGAAGTCTTTTAATACAGTTCGCAAGATTGGATGCTGTAAGTTTCTTACATCATCAACTGTTTCTGTTTGAGAGTATTTACAACGGATTTTATCCTTTTCAAAAAAAGCATGGGTACTGATATACATGTATTTGTCGATACTCGTGCTCAACACTGCACCGCGCTGCTTTTCGAAATATGCGGAAAGGTCACTACCTCCGCCAACAAATGAAATTCTAAAAGGGGTCTTTGTAATAATCATGCGCCTAAAGTAGCTAATGTTGATAAAGTAGAGTTATCAATAATGAATAATAATGACATGTTTTGAGCGTAGATTTAAAACGTTATGAATAAAACCAATTGAATCCTATGACTTTTTATTAATTCTATTTCGCTTACTACGACCTATCATGTCCATTTAAATTGGGAGCGACAATTATAAAATAGTGGGCTATTACCAGAAACAATAAAAAATTATCACCTTATGTATGAGTCCAAAAGTATCATTCAGAGTAAATATTCATTCGAAGTACAGCAACTAACGTACAATGCCCTCAAGCGTTTAGATGAGCGCCACAGACCTTACTTGCATGCAGCAATGCAAAGGTGCAACTACCATTTATCTGAAACCATTGTTAATTATCAAGATTCATTTTCCATTCAAATGCAGATAGCGATGTATAAAAACTTCGTCCTCAGAGTAGCTGAATTATGGAGCTTGCTCGGTCAATGGCCCAAAGAGATTTATCTGCCTGGATTAGAAGAGATGGTTGAACGTGTAAAACAGCTGTATTTCGATTTACTCCGAGAACTAACTCGAAAGGAAGTACATCTTATTCAAATTAACGCGAATCGTAAACCCAATTAATCATGGATACAAAAGTAAGTCAGCCCATTTATCAAGAGGCATTAGCAATTAACAGGAACATACAATCCATAACCAAAGGGTACTTCAGTAATGGTACGTTCAATCTCGCTTTTAAGATTAAGGACGACATAATTAATGTTTGTAATCTTCTAGATATGGGGGTCAGTGCAAGATTTGAACATACCTTCGAAGAATATTATACGAAAGCCCTGAAAGAGTCGGATACACTACTTGATCATATAAGAATAGCGAATAGAGTTCACATGATTCGCGGCGGTTTTCCCGAAGAACTTATTGCACGGATTGAGTTGTTAAAAATGAAATTGGTTTTAATGCTAGAGTTGTTTCGCAGCGAAGTACCATTGGATTATCTTAACCTTTCTAACTGGGCAAGAAAGAAGTTAACCCATACATAGGTAGGAATTGTGAATGAGCATGAGATAGCATCGCTGGTTTGGTGGGCAGAGGAAAGAGTCCGGGGATTTATGACAGGTTTGCATAAAAGCCCGGATTTTGGATACAGTGTTGAATTCGCACAACACAGAGCCTACGTACCTGGTGATTCCCCTAAACATATAGATTGGTCTGTTTTAGCTAAAACAGACAAATACTTGCTGAAACAATACGAGGCAGAATCGAATCTAAGAACCTATTTCGTAGTGGACTCCAGTTCTAGTATGCATTTGCCATTACCTAACTCAAAATGGAACACACTGGTTCAGTTGCTAACGCTCATTGGCACTTTACTTCAAAAGCAACGCGATGCCATGGGAATGCTTGAGATTAATGAAATGGGCAGTCATTTCTTTGAGTCAAAAGCCACGAGTGTATGGATTAAGCAGATGCTGAATCATTTGTCCAAAAAAGACGGAGAAACCAAGAAAAACGCAAATATTGCTTTCGAAATAGAAGCGTTGATGGCCAAAATCCCGCGTCGGAGTCAGATTATATTGTTTATAGATCTTTTCCAAGAAAACTTAGAGAAAATACTAGATGCGGCAGCTTTATTGGCGTTCGAAGGACATTCGGTACGATGTACATTTATATCGCACGCTGAATTGGAATTAAACGAAGAATATTTTGCGGGTAAACAGGTTATTGACATTGAGACGGGTACAAAAGCATATATCAACCAAAATGATGCAAAGAGATATGTCTCCTTCGTTGAAGCTCAAAAAGAGTGGGCAATTACTTTAAGTAGAAATCTGAATTTGAATTGTAAGATACTCGATGCAAGTCGTGAGCCTATGTACCTATTGCGTGAATTATTAGCGTAAAAAAAGGCCCAGCGTTAAGCTGAGCCATTATTAAATAAGGGGAAATAATTATTTTTTATCCTTAGCCGTCGCGCTGTTTTTGCGCGCAGCATCAACTTTTTCTTGATTAGCTGGCGACAAATATTGAACTGCTTCCACTTTTTTCACTTTCTCGTTCTTTTTGAAACGATTGTCAAAAAAGGCCATGCTGACCCCAGTGCTTATATTTATTGAGCTCGTAGAAGCTCCGATTCCCATACGACCATTTATCAGCTCTTTAGATATAGTTGCTACATCACCAACCGTTGTCGTTCCTATATAAAATTGGACTACAGGTGTTAACCTTAACTGTACTGCGGCATTAACTCGATCATTATGGAGTTCATCCATTGCCATATAGTAACCACCTTTTAGCTGAACATTGCGACCAAGCCAAAGCATGGTATTAATACCCATATAGGTATAATCGTTCCAAGAGTTTTTGCGATCTACGTAGTGTACGCCTAAATAACTGTATTTAGAGAATTTATAGTTAAGTGCAACATTCGTCACCTGAGGAGTACGGTATGATAATGATTGAGAAGCATCTAATAACGCAGTGCTAATACCGTTTTGAATAGTTTCTGTGTAATCATTAATGGACGCTGAGACTGCACTTCCTAATGTATCTCCTACTGCACTATTGTATGTAAACCCATCTATGTTCGCATTGCCGTAAAGACGCTTTCCTAGGGCACTAGCAAAATTCATTTCGCTTGCAGCCAAACCACTCATAGAAAGTTGTATATCCAATTTCTTGATAGGGCTGTAGGTTAATCCAAATCCAATGGTTCCATTTGACGTACTACCAGATGTAGCATAGTTCACTAAGCCTCCGATATCCCCCTCTTTCAGCAGAGAATAAGGCGTAATAGCATCTGCCGACAACTGGTTTAAACTATCCAGCGTTGTCCCGGCATTAAATACGCCGGTTGCTGCCAAAGCAAAGTCATAATCTACGTTTACAGTATTCATTCCAGTTGCGGTATTTTCCGAACTTGCGATACTAAAGGCGTTTGTTAATATATTAGCGCCTGCGACAAAACTGTTCCTGTGGTAGGTAATACCGACACGAAGCTTCTCTTCTAAGATGCTACGTTGAAAACCAAAGTAAGTAGAGTTGATCAATTGAAAACGCATGGCTAACGCATCAAAGTTGCCCGAATAATTTAGATCTAAGTCACCATTGGCATCGGCCATCCCATTTTTAATAAAACTAGCAAGGTCATTATCGAGTGTAAACTCCATTCCAACATTCGTGGAATTTCCTGCGAATAAAAAATTATCACCGATTTTAATTCCAACTTGTAGTGCATCGATTTGTGTTTCATTCCCTAACGAAAATACATCTGATGAGAGGTCGTGGAAGTTCTGTAAAATATCGCTGCTGGCTAAAAGGCTACCTGCAGTTTCACTCATATTTAAGTTGTTCTGAACTCCGAAATATTGCAAGTGAAATTTGGTCATAGGATCTGCCCCGGCATTTTGAGCCAGATTCCCTGGGTTTGCTGCCAATCCAAATGTCGAAAAATCTTGTGCGGTACCGATAACAGTAACCAAACCAAAGAATAATGTAAGTGTCTTTTTCATGATAACTGAGTGGTTAAAGGGTAACATTTACTTTGAACTGCGCGCCTAGGTTTAAATTTAGCGTTGCGTCTGTTCTAAGTTTTACAGGGTCAGATCCGGCATTGTAAGTGGACATTGTAGCTTCTACCGTAATGTGGACAGCATCGAGCACTGCGTTCGCCTCATTGGCATCCAATTCAAGCTCTGCATCTAAAGTGTTTGGAGTTACTACAATACCATTAGCATCAGGAATGCCGCTTTCCACTAAGCCCAGATTCTTGACCAGTAGTGTATTCCAATTTGCATCGTAAAATGACAGTGTTAAAGAAGCATCAAGCGGCAGTGTGCTTGCAGTCTGTAGTACTATTTTAGCAGATTCAAGTTCTGATCCATCTGGAAGGATACCTGAATTATTCTGATCGGTGGCAAGTGTATCATAGAACCCTAAGCCGGTAGCCGTGAAAAAGAATGGCATTTCCATTAATAAGTCTCCAGAAATACTGCTAGAATTGGTCACAAAGTTTTCCGTTCCAAAAGTTGCGGTATCGTGATTAACATTGACAGAACCACCATAGGTAATGGAGTCTTTGGGCAAAGTAAATACGTCGACTATGCTGGAATTAGTGTTATCGAAGGATAAAGTTCCAGTTGATGTATTGCCTACGGTCGTAGGATAGGGTAGAACATAATCAGGGCCGTTTAAGCCATAAGCCGTACCGTCTTTATAACTATTAAAATCTAAGACAAGTTGGATAGGTAGGCCAATAGAGTTTGTAATTGACATAGCTATACTAGGTTCAGCGAAAGAAATTTCACCATCAAAGTTTTCTAAGACATCGATGGCCAAATCTACTGCTCCTGGATCAATCGTAATTTGTTGTGAACCAAAGTACCCCTTAATGTGACCAAATTGTAAGTTGGTCATTTCGAATGTCATATCCAATGCGTCCGAACTATCTATATTCACTAGGTTACCGGACCCCACAAGCGTGGCAGCCACGGCGATTGGAAGTTTACTGTGATTCTGACTAGGGTCTTGAGTCAAGTCAAGGACCGTACCATTGAGGTTAATAGATCCAGTTGTAGTAGCACCAGCAGCGATGGTAATAGTAGTATCGACTTCAATTCCGTTCTGATCTGATCCTGGAAAATTTAAATTTAATTCTAAGTCCTCGGCTAGTGTTGAAACGAATTCATAGTCAAAGCTCGCAGTACTAAACATTAATTCCCTAAGCTCTTCTGATCCGCCCGTACTAAGATCTACATATTGCGTATCGGAACTAATATCTTGTGTACTGATTTGTGTGACCGCATTGTATACCTCGAGATCAGCAGAAGAAATGACCAGTTCTAAATTATCAGTAGTATCAATCGCAACGAGACTCGTTCCAGAACCGGGTGAGGTAAGTGACGTTATTTTAAAGCCAATGCTGTTTGGTAGTGTAATGTTTACTAATGATTCTGTATCACTACCCGTACCGCCATTTGCAGCGATGTTATTTAACGCATACGTTAAAATGGTAGCTCCAGTGGATGAGTTAACCAAATCGATTCCCATACTAACAGGCACTGGCCAGCCATTAGTTAAGCCTAAGGTTAATGTTCCATTTGAAAAGGATGCACTTGTGAATGTTCCAAATCCACTGCCGCCATACGTGCCCACATTTGTTTCGCTCAACGGTGGAAATAGTGAATTGCTACCGTGAGCAGATGAAATAGGTGATAAGCCAGCATCTGCGGCAACAGCACCTAGTGCGATGTCTTGAGTCAATGAAACATTAGTAACGGCAATCGTACCCATAGATATACTACTATTGGACGGGGATTGTGTCGGTATACTTATGAGGTCATTAACATCGATACCAAAAACGCTGTCCTGCGCTACTATGACTTTATAGGTGGTGTTGTCATCAAAAATGAGTGAACTATCAGGGATGAGTAAATGATCCATGGTTAGACCAATCCCCCCTAATGGAAGTGCGACTACGGGTGCAGCAGTGATGTCAATGGATGTAGGGTCAACTACGTCCGATTGACAGCTACTTAAGGCCATTATAGACACAAACGCTGATACAAATAGCTTCTTCATTGGTTGGGTTTAAAATTTTGTTCAAGTTAAGAATTACCACCACAGCGCGTAATGGTCAGGATGAAAATTCCGTCAAATATCCTTTTAACGCAGCGACTTGTTGAGCCATAATATAACCCGTGAATAATTGCTGCAAGCCTCTCAACAACATTAATACGACCAAAAGAGAATTGCCTGCAAAGGATAAACCTAAAGCATGTGCTACGAATAAACCGATGATAAGTGTACTGACTATGATGAATTCTCTAAGATTTTTATTGAAACTATCTAGCTTGGCTGCTTTAAAGCGTGCATCACGCCATAGTACTGTTGTAGCTGTGTTTTCTTCTAGGTTTGCTTGTAGCGCACTGACTTTTTCGTGCGATTCATCTTGTTGCTTTTTAAGAATGCGCATTGGAATGAACCAAAGGAGTAAAATACTTAGTATTATGATCCCGAATGAAGGGAACAGCGCGATACCGGCTAGGGTGAATAGTATACCAGGCAAGAGCTGCGACCAACCGACGAGTAAAAAATTGATGCTTTGGACACTTTTGCCAAAGACAGTCTTCATCTTCTCTCGCTCCGAGGCAGTGGAATGAGCTCTAAAATCCGCTAACAAGCGTATACGCGTTGAAGCGTTAACGTATTGGCTATAGATTCCAATGAGCAATCGAACCAGTAAAAGAAGCATTAAGGCAACAACATAGTAGCTCAGTTCAATCTTCGTATTGCCCAATGCAACATAGCCACTACTTAAAAACAAGGTTTTGATTAACGGAAGTGAAAGGAGAATAGGAAGCGTTTCGAGGATGCCGCTAATTCCCGTAATAGCAAATACCCATCCCAGCGAAGGTGTATTCTGTCGTTGACGATAAAACTTTATCGCTAGTGCTATGCTGTTTGAGTTAATCATTCTAAATTGGAATTTTTCACAATTTCAATACCGTAACCACTAACACCGATACGTTTGATTGGGTTGTTCGTTAGTAAGTCGACCTTTCTGATACCGAGATAATGAATGATTTGAGCACCTATACCAAAGTCACGAGTGTCCTTAGTAAAGCTCGGTTTTGTTGTGTCTGCATCCTTTTTGAAGGAGCGAATTCTATTTAATAATCGGTCACCATTCGGTTCTTGATTCATGTAAATTATCGCGCCACGTTTCTTCGAAGCTATACCTTTTAATGCCTTTTCTAACCGCGAACTCTCATTACTCGTAAGTAGGTGGAAAATATCATTTGCAACACCTGCACTGTGAATGCGAACCGGCACCACATCATCGAGCTCCCATTCACCCATGGTTAGTGCTAAATGGACCTGATGGTTCGTTTTTTGTTCAAATGCATGAAGCGTAAATACACCATGCGGCGTACTTATTTGGACCTTTTCTTCCGGTTCAATAAGACTCTCTTTAGACATTCGATAGGCGACAAGATCTTCAATAGTGATAATCTTAAGGTCGTGTTTAACCGCGATTTCTCTGAGTTGCGGCAATCGAGCCATAGTTCCGTCTTCATTCATGATCTCGACAATCACACCTGCAGGAGCTAAACCTGCGAGTCTTGCTAAATCTACAGCCGCTTCAGTGTGTCCTACGCGACGTAGTACACCACCGTCTTTAGCAATAAGTGGAAATATGTGTCCTGGTCTTGCTAATTGGTCTGGAGTTATTGCAGGATCTGCCAATGCCTTCACAGTCATGTAACGATCATAAGCGCTTATTCCAGTGGTACAACCTGCACCTATGCGGTCTATACTCACTGTGAAAGCTGTATTGTTTGGATCGGTATTTTTTGATACCATAGGCGGCAGGTCGAGTTCGTTAGCTCTACCATTTAAAATAGGGGTGCAAATCAATCCACGACCTTCAGTAGCCATGAAGTTGATCATTTCTGGAGAGACCAGTTCTGCTGCTGCAACGAAATCGCCTTCATTTTCACGGTCCTCGTCATCAACGACAATAACAACTTTACCCTTGGCAATATCTTCTAATGCTTCTTCTATGGAGTTAAGACTCATGCTGATTTCTTTTAGTGGGTTGCCAAACACTTGATTTCACTCCTTTCAAATACCTAAGGAAGCCAACAAAAAGCGCTGTATTCATTACGTAAAAATAAGCTAAAGGTGTGGCCAATCCGAAGGACATTAGAATAAACTGTGAAACGGGAAGACCAATAAGTACAATACTTATGATCAACCACTGCGAAGTAAAGAGTCCGGCGATAAGGGCTATGAGATAAAGATGCGGGGTCAACCACCGCAACACTTTATGCATTAAAAAAAGAATGCCAAACGGGTAGGGATGTTTGAACAGCAGTGGATAGAATCGAATTAAGTTCTGCCAATTTCCAATGCTAATACGAATCTTTCGCTTATACTCTTCACGTAGTGAGGTGCTTACATCTTCTAATCCAATGGCAGCTTCATTAAACAACACCTTTTGGTCACGTGCTATAAGCTGTACAGTTTGAAAGAAATCTTCCATGAACGTATTGGGAGGAATAGGCTTCCAGAAGGATTTTCTCATGCTGTATAGTCCACCCTCCATCCCAAAGCAAATACCGTGCTTTCTGCTTTCGGCACGACGAATGGCATTTTCAAGCGATAAGTAGACCTTCTCATTGGTCGCTGTGCTATTAATGACGCCGCCAGCTTCATAGGCCAATGTACCTGCAACAGCTGTTGCTTTTTGAAGCGCGATTGGGCGTACCAGCTCTTCGATGGTGGTCTCTTTGAATAAAATGTTAGCATCTGTAGCAATGATAACCTCAGCAGTAGTCTGTTCAATTAAAGAATTAATAGTTGCCGATTTACCTGAACGAACGTCGTTAACATGAAGATTGAGTTGCGGGAACTCGCTTTGTAGATTACGTATGATTTCATCAGTTCCGTCATTACTTAAGTCACTGCCAATCCAAACTGAAAGTTTATCAATAGGGTAGTTGGTGTTATAGATACTCCGAATCTTAGCCTCAATAATTGATGATTCATTGTATGCAGCAAAAACAACACTTACTAAGGGAGGGGTGAATTCTCCGGTGAAGTCCATGGGCTTTCCTGGAAAGATTAATTGCCATACCGGATAAACAACATAGGTCAACGCAATCAAGCTCAGTGCTGCTAGGGAAATTATAACTGCTAAACTGACCATGCTGATGCTATATTTTCCTGGATAGATTTTGGGCCAAAACTACTAAGTATATGACGATTAGCTTGCATGCCAAGTGTTGTTGCAATCTCTGGAGATGTCAAGAGTTCGATAAGAGCAGAAGCAAATTCTTCCGCTGAATCTGCGAGTAAAACCCCCTGATTGTTTTCATTGAAGAGTCCTTCAGCGCCAATTCTTGTGCTCACCATCGGAATGGCCCATGAAGCATTCATTATCATTTTGATTCGAATCCCAGAACCTGCTAATAGCGGTACAATTGCAACGCCGTGAGTTTTAGCAAATTCTTCTGCATCGGGCACCCGGCCGTGCACAATGTAGTTCTTTCTTTCTTCGCTTTGGAGGTGTTGCGGTGGATTGTTGCCTGCAATGTGAAATGTAGCATTCGGAATTTTTTCGAGAACAGTAGGCCATACCGAAGTTAAAAACCAATTTAAACCTTGCAGATTGGGTTCCCAGTCTAATGCGCCGAGGTGAAAGCAAGCCAAAGGGGTTAAATTTGATACTGGTTCTTGTTGCTGTATGGAAACGGTTATGGCAGTAGTTTTTCGGTTAAACTTCTCAAACCACTTTTTGTCTTCCTCGCTAATGCTCCAGACAGAATTTACATTTTCAACCAATCCAATTTCAAATTTTTTTAACCGCTTACTTTGAAGCGTCAAATACCAATTTTTGACGGGATTTACACCGGCTTCACTGGTTCTTTCCCAGATTCTATGTTCTAAGTTGTGCGCCCGTAATGTGCAATGATTTCCTATTCTTTTTGCTTCGTTTAAGTAATCGCCCATAAAAGCACCTTCTAAAAGAACAAAGTCGAATTGATTCTTTTCAAAACCACGCAACCAATCAATCATGGGCTTTACGAAGAATCGGATAGAATGGTAGGGTGCACGTGAGAAGAAAAGATTGTTTAATGCCGAATAAATCGTGGGAGAGGTATTCACATTAAAAATTTTAAAGTCGATGGCTCTCGCGATGTCAATAGGAATATCCTTCGGGTCTTTAAAATGTTTTTTAGTATTCAATGCACCATAAGTGATTTCAAAAGTCTGTAACGCTAATATATTTTCGAGAAGTCTTGCCATCGCAATAGAGCTACCGTCTTGAGACGGATAGGGCACCTTATTAGAAAGTATAAGAAGCTTCTTCACTAGGATTTTTTAGAGTTTAATCGAGCCATTATTTTACTGAACCATTCGCCAGAGACAAGGGCAGTATCGCTCGAAGCACTTTTCGTAAGCCAAAGCGCGATAGGAGCAAGAATTAGAGAGGGTAACCAAATGGCTATAGCAGGATCTAGCAAAAGCTCTCTACCCATTTTTTCAAATGTGGTATTTAAAATGTGAAATATTAAGAAGGCGATAGTGGATATAACTAAAGGTAAGCCGATCCCGCCTTTGCGAATAATACTGCCAAGTGGAGCTCCAATGAAGAACATGATCAAGACACTAGCGCCAAGTGCAAATTTCTTGTAGTATTCGAGGTAATGACGTATTCTCGTTTCTCTACGCCAATTCATCTCGCGCTGCATTTGCTTTAAGTAATCAAGATTACTTCGTGCAAGCCTAATGGCATTTTGAGAGGCTCTGAGTCGCATACCGCTAAGTAAGTTGCCCATAACATTCTCCTTTGGAATATCTGTGGATACGCCACTAGCCACATCGATGTAATCAAATTTATATTTTCCTTTCAAATTTTTAGTGAAGTTTTGCTGACGTTCTACAATCTGTAGAGCGAGGGTGTCCGCAGTTTCTTTCAACTGCAGCGTATTCATCATCATAAAATCTTTGCGGCGCGTCTTGTATAAATCGGCATTGCTAAAATTTGTGAGCGGGAAGCGGAGGTAGGCGGTGTCGAAGGCGCTTCGTGCCCAAGGCATTTTCTGCCGCTCTTCACGAAATTTCTTATCAATATCCTCGTAGGTGGCGCCGTTGTGGAGTTCAATTTCAAGATATTGATTGTCGGCGACTGGACGCATCATTCCAGTGGCAGCTGTTAATACCTTTAGGTTGCCTTTTTTGGCCTCCTTATGATCATAGATATAAATGTCGTTAAGCAATTGCTCACCGTCGCCCTCTTTGCTTCCGATTTTAATACTGTAGCCTTGAAAACCGTTGTAAAAGATACCAGGGGTTATATGAAACGCGGGCTTACTCTTAGAGATATTGATCAGGAGGCTTTGGCCTTTGAGGTTAGCGACTGGTATCACGTTATTGTAGAAATAAAACGCTCCAAAGGCAATTGCAATGTTCAGTATAATCAGTGAACGAATCCCGCGAAATAGAGAAATACCTGAACTTTTCATTGCCGCGAGCTCATAATGCTCACCAAAGTTACCAAACGTTAGAAGCGACGCGAATAAAACGCTTACAGGGAGTGCAAATGGAACGACGCTCGCAGCCCAGTAAAACAATAGTTCTAGTAAAACGTACCATTCGATTCCTTTTCCCGCTAGGTCATCTACATATTTCCAAACCATTTGCATCAAAAAGAAAAAGACCATGATGCCTAGCGTAGGGATCAATGGTCTGATAAAACTTCTTAAGACGTAAAGGTCTAGTTTTTTCATTCGTTTTTACAGACGATAAAAGCCTTCAAATTCACTGGAATTGATATTAAACATCTCTTTATCTAAAGGAACGTTTATCTCGTAGGAGTCAACGCTGAACACTGTTTTCACACCGTTGGTGCCATACTGGGTATAGATTTCTAAGAGGAGACTTTTAACGTCGATACCAATGAGTATTTCTTTCACTTCTTCACTAGCAACGGGACGGAGAGCAACATATTGTATGGTTGTACCATTATTTCCAATTGTTTTACCCGCCATTTTATAGCTGTAACCGCTTTGATAATTTTTTAAGATATCCGCAGGACTCAGTGATGTTTCCTCATCCGAAGCTGTGGTTTCAATTTCTTCATCTTCAGGATAGATTAAATATGCTTTTGATCCGTCAGATAGGAATTCAAAGGCGTCAGTTTTAACTCGTACTTTCTCTCCCATGGCGAAGAGCTCACCCTTAGACGAACGCTCTTTCATGCCGCCATTGCTTGGTGCACCAATAGTATTGGTAAAAGCGATATGTTGCGTTTCGAGCGCAAGGGTATGCTCGTAAACCTCATTGAGCAAATCCTTTGCAGTATTGTGGGTTTGAGCCTGGACTAAAAAGGGGAAAAGAAGTAAAGCGAATAATTTCATATCGGCGAATTTACGCATCTCCTTTCAATTTTTGTTCCAAAGCGATTTCATCGGGCACTAAAACTTGTCTAGCTTTCGATCCTTCAAACGGTCCCAAGATACCAGCAGCTTCTAACTGGTCAACAATACGACCCGCTCTATTGTAGCCTAACTTTAACTTTCTTTGGATCATCGAAGTCGACCCTTGTTGGCTTTGCACGACTAACCGAGCAGCATCCATGAATAAAGAATCACGGTCAGAAGGATCTATATCGCCGATACCACCACCTTCTTCACTTACGTATTCTGGCAATTGATATGCCGTAGGATACGCCTGTTGATTACCTATAAAATCGCATATTTCTTCAACTTCAGGAGTGTCCACAAAAGCACATTGAAGTCGTACTAAGTTTGAACCTTGAGAAAATAACATATCTCCCTTACCTATCAGCTGATCCGCACCCCCGGCATCAAGAATGGTGCGGGAATCTATTTTTGAGGTCACCCTAAAGGCTGCTCTTGCAGGGAAGTTCGCTTTTATTATTCCTGTAATCACATTGACAGAAGGACGCTGTGTTGCCACGATTAAGTGGATTCCAATGGCTCTGGCAAGTTGTGCTAAGCGAGCAATGGGCATTTCAACTTCTTTTCCAGCAGTCATGATAAGATCTGCGAATTCATCAATCACCAAAACGATGTAGGGTAAAAATTTATGTCCTTCTTCAGGATTTAGGCGCCGTGCGATGAATTTGGCATTGTATTCTTTTATGTTTCTAACCATTGCGCCTTTCAGCAGCTCATAACGGTTATCCATTTCAATACATAATGAATTGAGCGTGTTAATCACCTTTGCAGTATCTGTTATAATGGCCTCGTCAGTATCTGGAAGTACCGCGAGATAATGGCGTTCAATTTTGTTGTAGAGGGTTAATTCTACCTTCTTTGGATCTACTAATACAAACTTTAACTGACTAGGATGCTTTTTATACAAAAGGGAGGTCAATATTGCATTTAAACCGACTGATTTTCCTTGTCCTGTAGCACCTGCCATGAGAAGGTGTGGCATTTTTGCCAAGTCAAAAATGAAATTTTCATTGGTAATGGTGCGTCCCATCGCTACTGGCAGTTCCATATTAGATTCTTGGAATTTCTTGCTGGCAATAACCTGTCGCATACTTACGACTTGTGGATTTGCGTTAGGCACTTCGATTCCTATGGTTCCTTTTCCTGGAATGGGTGCTATTATTCGAATACCCAATGCGGCTAAACTTAATGCAATGTCGTCTTCAAGATTTTTGATCTTCGAAATGCGAATACCTGCAGCCGGTACTATTTCATAGAGTGTAACGGTTGGACCTATGGTAGCTTTGATTTCCTTAATCTCAATATTGTAGTTCTTTAGGGTATCTACAATTCGATTTTTATTGGCCTCAATTTCTTCTTTGTCAAATGTAATTTTCCCATCACCGTAGGGTTGCAATAACTCTATTTTAGGCAATTGAAACTTACTTAAATCAAGGGTAGGGTCGTATTCACCGAAATCCTTGACTTTCTTGTTAATAGACTTGTCGTCTTCAATGGCTTCTTGATGTACAGCAACTACTACATCGATTTCCGAAGGTTCCTCATTATTCGCATCATCGAGCATCGCTCTACTCACAACATTCGACTTTGAAACTAGTGCAGGTTCAGGAAGTAATTCTTCTTCTTCTTCTTCTGGTTCCGGTGCCAATTTTATGCTTTTGCTTGCCGAATACTCTTCAGGCTCCAGAGTAATTTCACCGGAGGCATCAAGATTGGTTTCGACAGGCTGGTCACCTGTTGATTGCATAGGTTTTGGTGCGCGCCAATTAAATGTGAGCGATCTTATTTTAAGCGCAACAACGATATAAAGAATCATAACTGTAAAGAGGACCAGAAGCACGCCCATTCGACCCAAATAAAGAGCAAGTTTCAAATAAATATAAAAGCCCGAAAGTCCGGATAGAAGGGTAGGATGTTCGCTTGCCAACCATCCAAAAAACATAGAAATCAGCAGAGTAATTACTAAGAAGTGGTTAAAGAGCACCCATGGTTTGATACGTTTTAATGCGAAAGCATGTTTAAGTCCATAAAACATTAACCAAAGCGGAAGAAGTAACCCGGTTAGACCGAAACCTTTAAGAACCAGGAGCGTTCCGACCGCATTTCCAAGTCTTCCGAAAATGTTCCCTACATAGCCTGGATTGGTGAATGTTCCATTTGAAGTTGTGGACAAACTGAAGTCTTGTGTCCAATTTTGGTAATAACTAAGAATCGCAATACCGGCAAAGAAACCAATCATCACTACTAAGAGCGAACCGAAAATTTTCGTTGTAGGATCATCTGTAATTTCCTTAGTATCAGCAGTTAGCTGCTTGATTTGAACAGAGAACTTTGACGGTTCTTTTCGTGCTTTTTTAGTGGAATTTTTTGCCATGGGTGTCGGTGTGTTGTGTATTCAAAAATAAGCTTGTAGTGGTTAGTAAACTCGGGCCTTTCAATAGCGTTATCAACACATTAAAGCCTTATTTTCGCCTTTCAAACAGTTTTTCATGCAAATTCTACCAGAAATTCAAAACGAATATGGGCGCTTAGACACTGTAGTTGTTGGTTTAGCCGCTCAAATGGGTGGAATGCCAGAATTGGAGGAATGCTATGATGCACGCAGTTATGAGTCTGTTAAGTTAGGTGTGTTTCCAAAAGAAGAAGCATGTAGTTCGCAACTTGAGCGTTTGATTGCTATTTTAGAAGAAAATGGTGTAAAAGTCTTGCATCCCTCATTGATTCATTCATTAAATCAAGTGTTTTCAAGAGATATTGCCTTTGTAATCGAAGATCAATACATTATCCCAAACGTCATCGCTGACCGCGCAAAAGAGTGCGACGCGATGGCTGAAATTGAAGAAGCCATTCCGTCGTGTAATATTATCATGATGCCTAAAGATTGCTTTGCAGAGGGAGGAGATGTCATTGTTGATAATGACCATGTATTTCTAGGAGTAAGCAATGATGAAACGTTTGACCGCTATAAAACGGCACGGACTAATATGATGGGAATGGATTATTTGGCGGATGAATTTCCTGCCAAAGAATTCAAAGGGTTTGAGCTGCACAAGGACGATCATGATCCTCTGAAGGGGTCCTTGCATCTAGATTGTGCCTTTCAGCCTATTGGCGGTGGAGCGCTTATCGCACCGCATTTGTTTAAAAACGAATCGGATGTGCAGTGGTTAATTGAGCGGTATGGGGCAACGAACGTCTACTGTTGTTCGCCCGAAGAGGCCTACTCACTTGCGACTAATGTATTTAGTTTTAGTCCAAAGGATATTATTGTTTCGGCAAAATGCCAGGCCATGCAACACTGGCTAAAGGAACGAGGATTAAATGTACACAGTATCGTGTACGATGAAATAGTAAAAATGGGTGGTTTACTGCGTTGTACAACCATGCCTATAAAGCGCGTGTAATGACTAAAAATGCGACGAACACATTGATGATGGTACGACCCGTTGCGTTCACTCTGAATGAACAAACGGCCGTAGACAACTTCTATCAAAAGAAGGGGACAAGCGAACAAAATGCTCAAAAATTGGCTGGTGAGGAATTCGATGGATTCGTCAAAAATTTACGGGCTCAAGGTGTTTTGGTCGAAGTTTTAGAAGACACGCTAAAACCGCATACACCCGACAGTATCTTTCCAAACAATTGGATCAGTATGCACGAGGATGGGCGCATTGCCTTGTACCCAATGAAAGCAGAAAACAGAAGACTGGAGCGGAGACCTGATATTTTTGATGAACTGAAACGTCGGGGCTATAAAATTGGCTCGACTGTAGACTATACATCATCGGAGAGCGAAGATATTTTCTTAGAAGGTACCGGTTCTATGGTGCTGGATCACGATGCTAAAATTGCCTACTTAGCGAAGTCGCAGCGCGCAGATGAAGGATTATTCCGAATATTTTGTACGGATTTTGACTACACACCCGTTGTTTTTACTGCATATCAAAATACTCCGGATGGTATAGGGAAGATTTATCATACGAATGTGATGATGTGCGTAACGGACAAATATGTATTGGTTTGTTTGGATACTATTCATGATTCAATTGAGCGGGCTGGAGTAGAGACTGCCATACGTAATAGCGGAAAACAGGTTCTAGAAATAAGCGTGGCACAAAAAAGTAATTTTGCCGGAAACATGCTGCTTGTCAAAGGAACTGCGAACCAACTAATTTTAGTGATGAGTTCAAGTGCTTACAGCTCACTAACTGCAGAACAAATTGACTTTATACAGCAATACCACACCATCCTTCACAGCGATTTGCATACCATTGAAACGCTTGGTGGAGGCAGTGCACGTTGCATGTTGGCTGAAATATATTTGACAAAAACGGCATAAATGAGTTTAGAACAAAACATAAGTAAAGCGCTCAATGAGCTCTATGGTGTTCAGGTACAGCCGGAGCTTCAAGAAACGCGAAAAGAATTCGATGGTGATGTTACTCTGGTAGTTTTCCCATTCGTTCGTGCGGCTAAAAAGAAACCTGAAGAAGTAGCAGAAGAATTGGGGGTGAAGCTGTTAGAAATGTCTGCTGTGGCTGGTTACAACGTAGTAAAAGGGTTCTTAAACTTAAGTTTAGATCGCGGGGTGTATGTAGACCAATTCAAAACTTTCGCTTCAGACCCTCACTTTGGTCTTCCAGCGCCGGGATCAAAAGGATCCTATATTGTAGAATACAGCTCGCCAAACACGAACAAACCTTTGCACCTGGGGCATATACGTAATAATCTTCTTGGCTATTCGGTTGCTGAGATTTTAAAGGCCAATGGCGTTGACGTAACTAAGGTTCAGATTATAAATGACCGAGGCATTCATATATGCAAGTCTATGCTGGCTTGGCAAGAATATGGAAATGGCGAAACACCAGATTCCTCAGGATTAAAAGGGGATCATTTAGTGGGTAAGTACTATGTCAAATTTGACCAGGTTTATAAAGACGAGATAAAAGTATTAATTGCCCGAGGCAAAACGGAAGAGGAAGCTAAAAAACAAGCACCATCACTATTGAAAGCGCAAGAGATGCTTTTGAAATGGGAGCAAGGTGATGCCGATGTAGTAACGCTCTGGAAAACGATGAACGAGTGGGTGTACAGTGGCTTTTATACTACGTACACCAAATTGGGAGTAGATTTTGATAAGAATTATTACGAAAGCCAAACGTATGTTCTTGGTAAAGACGATGTCGCTAAGGGGCTGAAATCGGGTATTTTCCATAAGAAAGAAGACGGCTCTGTTTGGATTGATCTTGAGAGTGATGGTTTAGATCACAAATTGGTCCTTCGAAGTGATGGTACTAGCGTTTACATGACGCAGGACATCGGTACGGCCATTCAACGTTTCAAGGATTTTGAGGCGAAGGGAATGACCTATGTCGTTGGAAATGAGCAGGATTACCACTTTAAAGTGCTCTTTTTGATACTGTCGAAATTGGGCTATTCATGGGCGGATCAACTGCATCATTTAAGCTATGGAATGGTCGATCTTCCTTCAGGTAAAATGAAAAGTAGGGAAGGTACGGTAGTAGATGCGGATGATTTGATAGATGGAATGATCGCAGATGCTGAAAGTATTTCAAAAGAGCTCGGCAAATTAGACGGTCTTGAGAAGGCGGAACAACAAGAACTCTTTACTACACTAGGCTTGGGCGCATTAAAATACTTTATTTTAAAAGTCGACCCTAAAAAGCGAATGTTATTCAATCCAGCGGAAAGCATTGATTTTAACGGACATACAGGCCCCTTTATTCAATACGCATATGCACGCATCCAAAGTCTGCAGCGCAAGGCGCCACAAGGAGAAGTATTGGATTGGACAGCTTTGACACCGAATGAGGATGAAACGTTAGTTATTAAAGCGCTGCTACAATTTCCAGATGTAGTTGACCAAGGGGCTAGAAACTTTTCTCCGGCAGTTTTAGCCAACTATACCTATGAATTGGTTAAGAAATACAATGGATTTTATCAAAACAACAGCATTTTGAAAGCGGAAACTGAACAAAGCATTGTCTTCCGTTTGTTGTTGAGTAAGAAAGTAGGCGAAGTAATCAAGGCTTCGATGAATTGCTTGGGTATCCAAGTGCCAAATAGAATGTAAGATGAATAATGAAGTAAGAGCCTTAGCGCCAAATAACGTTTGGAATCACTTTGCAGATTTAAATGCAGTTCCGCGTCCATCTAAAAAGGAAGAGCGTGTGATCCAATTCATGGTCGATTTCGGCCACAAACTGAACCTACCCACTGAGGTAGACCATATTGGTAACGTATTCATTCGTAAACCAGCGTCTACTGGAATGGAAGACAAAACTCCTGTGGTCTTACAGGCACATCTTGACATGGTTCACCAAAAGAATAATGACACAACTTTTGACTTTGATACGGAAGGAATTAAGATGTTGGTAGAAGGAGATTGGGTAAAGGCGCAAGGTACTACCCTTGGATCAGATAACGGTATGGGTGTGGCCTTCATAATGGCTGTATTGTCATCAGACACCATCGCACATCCCGCTATTGACGCTCTTTTTACTATTGACGAAGAAACAGGAATGACTGGAGCTCTGGAACTCAATGGAGGAATGCTAAATGGCAAGATTCTTTTGAATATCGATACAGAGGATGATGACGAATTGACCATTGGTTGTGCAGGCGGTATTGATGTGACCGCTTCCAATTCTTTTGACATGGAACCTGTACAAAATGATGCCCTAGCTTACGAGGTTACCATCAAGGGATTGAATGGTGGTCACAGTGGTATGGATATTCATAAAGGTTTGGGTAATGCAAATAAACTGATGAACCGTTTGCTTGATCGTTTGGGCGATGGGGTCCAATTGGTCGCCTTAGATGGAGGAAGTCTACGCAATGCTATTCCAAGAGAGAGTGTTGCTCACGTTCTATGGAACGGTAGTGAAGAATCTTTCGAAGAGGTAATTACAAGTGTTGGAGAAGAATTTATAGATGAACACGCAACCACTGATTCAGATATTGAGATCAGTTGCGAATCCATAGACCGTCCAGATGCGGCGCTTTCTATGGCAGCAAGCCAATCAATCATTAGTGCAATTTATGCCTGTCCAAACGGGATTTATCGCATGTCTCCAGATATTGCTGGCTTAGTTCAGACGTCAAATAACCTCGCTCGAGTAGCTTTAAAGGACGGTGATTTTACCGTCATGTGTCTTACGCGAAGTGCGGTTGAGACCGAGAAGATGGATCTAGCACGTGGTATTCAGCGGATTTTTGAAACTGTAGGATGTGCTGTTGATTTAAGCGGTGATTACCCGGGTTGGGCACCGAATCCTAAAAGCAATATTCTTACCACCATGAGCGGGTTGTACCGCGATCTTTTCAAAGCCGAACCGAAGATTCAAGCATGTCATGCTGGACTAGAATGTGGAATTTTAGGAACCAACTATCCTGAAATGGAACTGATTTCATTCGGCCCAAATATTCGTGGAGCACATTCGCCCGATGAAAAATGCCAGATCAGTTCAGTTCAGAAGAGCTGGAAGTTCTTTTTAGCGACTTTAGAAAATATACCAAACGTTTAAGCACATGTTTGAAAGTTTAAGTGACCGTTTAGAAGGTGCCTTTGATATTCTCAAAGGGAACAATAAGATAACTGAATTAAACATCGCGGATAGCGTTAAGCAAATCCGTCGCGCTTTAGTAGAGGCTGATGTTAGTTTTAAAATTGCAAAAGACTTTACCAACACGGTTAAAGAAAAAGCCTTAGGTCAAGGCGTTATTACTGCGGTTAAGCCAGGCCAAGCTATGGTGAAGATCGTTCGCGATGAGATGGCCGAATTGATGGGCGGTCAGGCAGAAGATTTGAGTCTCACAGCATCACCTTCGATTATACTAATGGCGGGTCTTCAGGGTTCTGGGAAGACGACACATAGTGCGAAATTGGCCAATTATTTACTACGTAAGAAATCGCGTAAGCCATTATTGGTAGCTTGTGATGTCTATAGACCTGCCGCAATCAATCAATTGCAGGTATTGGGAGAGCAACTAGGCATTGAGGTCTACGCTGAAGTTGGGAATCAGGATCCCGTTAGTATCGCAAAGAACGCGGTAAAGCACGCCAAAAGCAAAGGGTACAACACGGTCATCGTGGATACTGCGGGTCGTTTGGCTGTTGACACTGCGATGATGGATGAAATTGGCCAGATACACAAAGCTGTAGCGCCTCAGGAAACCCTGTTTGTTGTTGATGCAATGACGGGCCAAGATGCTGTTAACACGGCAAAAGCATTTAACGATGTTTTAGATTTTGAAGGTGTTATTCTCACTAAACTCGACGGTGATACAAGAGGAGGTGCGGCATTAACGATTAAATCTATAGTCAACAAGCCAATAAAGTTTATCGGTACAGGCGAGAAAATGGAAGCTTTAGATGTCTTCCATCCGGACCGTATGGCAGACCGTATCTTAGGGATGGGCGACGTAGTAAGTCTTGTGGAAAAAGCACAGGAACAATTTGATGAAGAGAGTGCTCGGAAAATGAGCAAGAAAATCTCTCAAGACGCCTTCGGTTTCGATGATTTTATGGAGCAGATTCAGCAGATCAAGAAGATGGGGAACATGAAAGATTTAATGGGAATGATTCCTGGTATGGGAAAAGCCTTAAAGAATGTGGATATAGATGATGATGCTTTCAAGCATATTGAAGCAATGATTAATTCCATGACTCCAGTCGAACGTCAGCAGCCAGATACCATTAATGGATCTCGAAGAAAACGTATTGCGTCAGGTTCTGGTCGTACCGTTCAGGATGTAAATAACTTATTAAAGCAGTTTACAGACATGCGCAAAGTCATGAAGATGATGCAAAGTGGCGGTGGTAAACGTGGAATGATGAATATGATGCGCGGAATGCGCTAAAAAATAAGCTATGGTAGTTTTAGACGGAAAAGTAACCTCAGCCAAAATCAGACAAGAATTGGCCTTAAAGGTCAAAGAGTTAAAGGCACAAGGCAAAAAAATCCCTCATCTTGCTGCAATTTTAGTGGGGGAGGACGGAGCTTCACGAACCTATGTAAATGCCAAAGTACGTGATTGTGAAGAGGTCGGGTTCGGTTCAACGTTGATTAAGCTTCCTTCGGAAACCACGGAGGATGAGCTTCTTAAAGCCATAGGTAAGCTGAATAATGACGAGGACATTGACGGGTATATTGTTCAGCTCCCATTACCCAAGCATATTGATGAAACTAAAGTATTGTTAGCCGTAGATCCGAAAAAAGATGTGGACGGATTTCATCCGCAAAATGTCGGTAAAATGACACTGAATCTTCCCACATATATTCCTGCCACTCCGCAAGGAATTGTGGAATTATTACGTCGCTATGAAGTTCCTACTGAGGGTAAGAATTGTGTCGTAATTGGTCGCTCACACATTGTAGGTTCGCCTATGTCAATTTTATTGAGTCAGCATAATTACCCCGGAAATTGTACAGTAACACTTTGCCACAGTCGTACTCAAAACCTTGAGGAAATTTGCCTAAATGCAGATATTATCGTTGCAGCACTGGGTCGGCCCGGATTTGTAACGGCGGACATGGTTAAGGAAGGTGCATGTGTGATTGATGTAGGGATCACGAGAGTAGACGATAGTAGCAAAAGAAGCGGCTTTAGATTGCTGGGTGATGTTGACTATGATGCGGTGGCACCGAAATGTAGCTTTATCACGCCTGTACCAGGTGGTGTAGGACCTATGACCCGCGCCGCTTTGATGATGAATACGATGAAGGTAACAGAGCTTGCAGACTAAGTGAAAGATATTCAAACCTCATCCAGCTATCAGCAGTCGGACATAAGAGATGGACTAGTGGTTCCTCTTATGGAAGAATTTTATACTATACAAGGTGAAGGTTTTCATACCGGTAAAGCCGCTTATTTTATACGAATAGGTGGCTGTGATGTAGGTTGCCATTGGTGCGATGTAAAAGAAAGTTGGAACCCAGATAGTCATCCGCCAACGCCTATCGAGGCCATTGTAGAAAATGCAAAGAAGTACAGTTCAACGGTCGTTGTCACAGGAGGTGAGCCGTTGACCTGGAATATGGAACCCTTAGTTTCCTCATTGAAAGCGAAGGGTATGCAAGTGTATGTTGAAACGTCGGGAGCGTACGAGCTAACAGGAGATTGGGATTGGATTTGTTTAAGTCCAAAGAAAACAGCTAAACCTAAGGAAACCTACTACAATGCTGCAAACGAATTAAAGGTAATCATCTACAATCAAAACGACTTTAAGTGGGCAGAAGAGCATGCTGCTAAGATGCATGAAGGCTGCGAATTGTTTTTGCAACCTGAATGGAGTAAGCGTGATGAAATGATGCCTTTTATTGTTGATTATGTGATGACCAATCCGAAGTGGAAGGTTAGCTTACAGACCCACAAATACATGCATATTCCTTAAGCTATGGGTAAGGTACTTTCAGTTACAGAAGCGGTTAATGTTTTGCTAAAGGGGCAAATAGTAGGCTTACCTACAGAGACAGTTTATGGATTGGGTGCTGATGCTACCAATGAGGCAGCAATAGCAGAGGTTTTTAAGGCTAAGAACAGGCCTAGTTTTGATCCGCTGATTGTTCACGTTCCTACATTAGATGCTGTTAAAGAGATTGCAGAATTGTCAGAAGCAGCAGAACAACTTTTCCTTGCTTTTAGCCCGGGACCATTAACGGTGGTGTTACCTAAAAAGAATACGATTCCAGATCTTGTAACGAGCGGACATAATACCGTGGCAGTTAGAATTCCGGCACACCCTGTGATGTTAGAGGTACTGCAATCTAGTGGTCTTTACATTGCTGCGCCAAGCGCAAATCCGTTTGGTTTTGCTTCACCGACAACGGCACAACATGTATTGGACCAGTTAGGTTCCATAATTTCCGGCGTAGTGGATGGAGGTCCCTGTAGTGTAGGTATTGAAAGTACCATAGTCGATATGAGTAGTGATGCACCTAAAGTATTGCGCTTAGGAGGTATGGCGTTGGAACAATTGGAACGTGTTCTGGGTGGCATTACTACTGAGTTAAGTTCTTCTAACCCCAGTGCACCTGGAATGCTTACATCGCATTACAATCCTGGTACTCCTCTTGAGCTGTTCGATGATAGAGATGCACTTTTGACTGCTTTAAAGTCAAATAGTAATCCAAATGGAATAGGAATACTCTATTGGGGTGAAACAATAGCCCATGGTAGCAGCTTTAATTTGAGTGAGCTAAAATCAGATTCGGAAGCTGCTTGTAATCTATTTAAAGGATTGCGATTATTAGGTAGGGCTCCGGTAACAAATATCTATGTACACTTATTACCGGAATACGGTTTAGGTCGAGCTGTGAATGACCGTCTTCAACGTGCTGCTAACAAATAAGTTAGAATAAGAGGTATAGGCACGTTTTTTAATCGAAAATCTTTCTACTTTAAGGGAATGAACAAAACCCTTCTTTTTCTAGCACTTTTGTGCGGCAGTTCAGTGTACGCACAACTTAGCGGAACAGTTGTTGATCCTCGTGGAGAGCCTATTGTTGGAGCAAGCGTCCTATTGTTGAATCAATCAACACCCACAAACATTGGCACAGTGACTGATTTTGACGGGAATTGGTCCTTAAATATCTATGGGAAGAATGCTGAGAGCGCGGCCGTTCGCGTTCAAAGTATGGGATTTCAATCATTAGATTTCAAAACCATAGGAACGACTGATAATAGAATCGTTTTACAACCGGATCAAAACCTGCTTAAAGAAGTTAGCGTGGTGCAACAGCGTTTGAGTGCGCAGCAAGAAAAAAGTGCCCTTACCGTTGAAAGTATGGATGCATTGGCCATTAAAGAAAGTCCCAGTGTCAGTTTTTACGATCATTTAGGCACATTAAAAGGCGTCGATTTGACGAGCGCGAGTATAGGGTTTAAAATCATCAATACGAGAGGTTTCAACAGTACTTCTCCCGTTAGGTCGCTGCAACTTATAGATGGAGTGGACAATCAAAGTCCAGGATTGAATTTTAGTTTAGGTAATTTCCTAGGTGCACCGGATCTAGATATCGTAACTGTTGATGTTATCGCAGGTGCGAGCACAGCCTTTTATGGTCCCAGTGCTTTTAACGGAGTAATAGCCATGCAAACGAAAGATCCATTTCAGTTTACTGGATTGAGCGCAAGCTTAAAAGCAGGGGAGCGAAATCTCACCGAGTTTTCCGCACGTTGGGCGGCAAAAGTAAATGAAAAGTTTGCATATAAAATCAACGTATTTGCTTTAAAGGCGGACGATTGGCAGGCAAATAATATGGATCCTACTGAAGTAAGTCGAGATGATGCCACAAACCCAGGAGGATATGATGCAGTAAATCGTTACGGTGATGAAGATTGGTGGGACGATGGTGGAGATACAAAGACTTTTCCTGGATTAGGTAGATTTTATCGTCCTGGCATTGAAGAAAAGTATTTAGTGGATTATGATACTGAAAACATCAAGTTGACCACTGCACTACACTATAAAATCAAGGAGGATTTAACCGCTATTTATGCGGTCAATTTTGGTTCAGGTACAACTGTTTATCAAGGGGATAATAGATACAGTCTCAAAGACATATTATTTCTTCAGAATAGGGTGGAGCTGCAAAAAAAAGACAAGTGGTTTTGGCGCGCTTATTCGACCCATGAAGATGCTGGTAATAGTTACGACGCCTACTTTACAGCGCTAAGAATGCAAGACAGCGTAGTATCGAATCAATCCTACAATCTGTATTACACGGGCCTTTGGAATATCTTTAATAGACCACAAGTTCGTGCCATGCCCGGGGCTCCGGCAAACAGCCTTCCTATGAGTCAGTATCAGTCTATAATGGATTCATTGATAGCAAGTAACCCGGATTTTTTCAACCAACTACACGAAGACAACAGAAATAATGTATCGATAGCTACAGCATCTGACGCATTAGGTGCAGTTACGATTGAGGAACTTGAAAGTTTCGCAAATCAACTAATTCCCGGTACATCGGAGTTTAACAACTTGAAAAACCACATTACCTCGACTCTTTTCACAGAAGGGGGCAGCAGGTTTTACGATAAATCAGCCTTGTACCATACACAAGGTGAGCGCACCTTTACATACGACAATGGTGCAGTGTTAAGAGTAGGCGGAAACTTCCGCTTGTACACTCCAAAATCCGCAGGAACCATATTCTCAGATACAGCGGGTACCATAATTACCAATAGAGAAGCGGGTATATATGGTGGATGGGAACAATCCTTTTTGGATGAGCGACTCAAATTAAGTGCTACGGGAAGGGTCGATAAAAATCAGAATTTTAAAGCGTTGGTTTCTCCGGCAGTTTCTTCTGTTTACAAAGCCACTGAGAATCAAACTTTTCGTGTAAGTTTTTCAAGTGCCATTCGTAATCCAACATTAGCTGATCAATATTTAAATTACAACGTAGGTAGAGCCGTACTTCTAGGCAATCTAAATGGTTTTGACTCTTTAGTTACACTAGATAACATTGCCGACTATCTAGGTAAACCTGCGAATGAAAGACTTTCACATGATTTTGGTTATTTCAACGTTGACGCTATTCGCCCAGAAAAGGTAAAAACTGCTGAGGCGGGTTACCGAGCGACTATAGGGACACGCATTTTTGTGGATGCAAATTACTATTACAGTCTTTATGATGATTTTATAGGTTACATTATAGGAGCGGATATTGAAGAAGGTACAACTGCGATTGACAGACTAAAGTCATTGCAGGTCTATCGCGTTGCTGCGAATGCAACCGAGCAAGTAACGACTCAAGGCTTTAGTATTGGTATGAACACATTTGTCGGTGATTATCAGACTTTAACTGGTAATTACAGCTGGAATAAACTTACCTCTGCAGTTACAGATCCTATAGTACCGGCCTTTAATACACCAGAGCACAAGTTCAATCTAGGATGGAATATTCGTAATTACCCATGGAAGAATGATAATTCAAAGCTTATTGGTGCTGGTGTGAATTACAAATGGGTTGAGGGTTTTATATTTGAAGGATCGCCCCAATTTACAGGCTCTATACCCTCTTACGGCTTATGTGACGCACAAGTATCACTGACGCGAATAAAAGAAAACTCAGATAAAAAGCGTACCATTACATATAAATTAGGCGCTAGTAACGTCCTAAACAATAAAGTATATCAAGTATTTGGGGGGCCTTTAGTTGGGAGGTTGGCCTATCTAAGTATTCAAATTAATTAACCTCTCTTTTAAGAACATGCCTATGAAAAAGATTACTTTTTTACTCTGTACATTGCTGTTTTCAGTAACCGTAGTAGCACAACGCTACACCACTGAAATATTCAATGACAATGAAATTATTGTATCCTCAGATGTCAGTTATGGTGTCAATTTCAACCCTTACATAGATTCTGCATTGCTTGGAGGAACGAATCTTCAACCGTTACAAGCAGACTTTTATATGCCTTCTCCTGCTGTAGATACAGTGACGAATCGTCCAGTTGTTATTGTATGGCATACAGGTTCATTCCTACCAAAAGGGATAAACGGCTCACCACTTGGAACGCGTCAAGACAGTGCGGTTGTCGAAATGTGTAGCCGATTTGCTAAGATGGGATATGTAAGTATTGCAGCCTCTTACCGCTTAGGTTGGTTGGCAAACAGTACCAATTTAGATGTACGCCGCGGTAGTAACTTATTAGCTGTGTATTACTCTATCCAAGATGCGAAAGCTTTAGTTCGCTTTTTGAACTTAACAGGAGGGATGAATAATCCTTTCGGTATTGATGCTAGCAAAACTATTATGGTGGGTCAAGGTTCAGGTGGATATTTGACATTTGCATATGCGACTATAGACAAACATTCAGAAGTCGCAGGGCCAAATAAATTTAAGTATCAGGATTCAACCGGCATCTTCGGTCAGCCTGTACTTCCAGGCGACCCTTACGTAGATACGTCTATCGTAGGTGATATCGACGGCTTTGGTGCAGAGGTAGTAATTACCGGTCAGAATACCTTAGGCTTACCAACAATGGACTATAGCTCTCCTGGTCGTAACTATATTAATCATCCAGGTATGCCGGATGATATTCTTATGACTATCAATATGGGAGGCGCTATGGGAGATGGTGCTTGGTTGGAACAAGGTGATGTTCCGATGCTGAGTATCCATAGCAAATTTGATTTCTTTGCACCATATGATACAGGTATGGTTTACGTACCAATCGGTGCTCAATTCTTTGCAGTAGTTAGCGTTACTGGATCATACGGAGCAATTAAAGCGGCCAACGCATTCGGGAATAATGATGTATTCTTAGACGAAAACTATACCGATGCAGTTTGGGTAGACCAACAAGCAACTAATCCTACAGGTGAAGAGTGTCTATATACTGTTGAAATTCCTCCGGCGCAAGCAGCAACTCCATGGATTGTTCATACTTCTCCTTGGAATTGGTATGATCCAAATGATCCGAATATTACATCAACTGATGCAAATCCAAATGTGAAGAGTACTTCAATAGCTTGGATGGATACGGTTATGTCATTCATAGTACCACGTATGGCTACTGTACTTCAAGCAGAAGGGGTACCGGCAGGTATCGTTGAAACGACGCAAACGTTCAAGGTTTATCCAAACCCAGCCTCTGATGTTGTGGCCATTAAAGGAACGAATGGCAGCACGTTTACAAGTGTACAAGCTTTCGACATAACCGGTAGAGTAGTGTACGCTTCGGATGCCACTGGCAACAGTTTAAGCATTGATGTGTCGAATTGGAATAATGGAATCTATTTGGTGCAAATAGCTACCGAAAATGGTGTCCAAGTCAAACGCATCGTCGTAAACTAAACGACCGCGCTTAATGTTAATAGAGTCCTCATACGAACGTATGGGGACTTTTTTTTGCCATAGATTTGCCCACGATAAAGGAAACCCAAATGATTAATTTCAATACGCAACTTCAAGAACTCGAGAAACTACCCATTACTGCTTTAGCTCGTGCAGCACGTTATGGCGATGGTGTCTTTGAGACCATCAGGATGCGTGAGGGTAAATTGCTCTTCATAGAAGATCACTATTTCCGATTGATGGCCAGTATGCGTATTCTACGCATGGCAATCCCTATGGAGTTTACTCCAGAATTTATTGTGGATCAATCATTGAGGCTTGCTGAGGAACGCGGATTTGAAAACGGTCGCTTGCGATTACAAATCGTTCGCAGCGGAGGTGGTACTTATACGCCAAATAGTAATACGATTGATTGGTGGATGGAGTTGGACCCGCTCGAGACGAAGGACTACGTTTTAAATAACGTAGGCTTGAAAGTGGAGCTTTTTAAAGATCATTACGTACAGCCAGGGCTACTATCTACATTAAAAAGTAGCAATGCCTTGCCCTATGTGTTAGGAAGCATTTATGCCCAAGAGAATCAATTCGATGCGGTTCTTTTAGTTAATGATGCTAAGCGATTGGTCGAAGCGAATTACGGGAATGTTTTTCTAGTTCAAGGCGACATTCTACGCACCGCCCCTTTAGAAGATGGCGCATTACGAGGCATTTTTAGGAAGAATGTACTCGATTGGGCGAAGGAAATAGGACTCGAAGTACAAGAGGCCTCAATTAACCCATTTGACTTACAAAAAGCGGATGAAGTTTGGATCACAAATACAATTCGCGGTATTCAGTGGGTTGAGCAGTACCGTAAAAAGACATTTGGTGCAAGCAAAGCGAAAGAGATGATTGATATGATCAACCGGAAGCTCAATGTCTTAGGTGCCCTTTAATTCATCCAAGGATCTTCTGGTGCATTAGCCCATAGTGCGAACTCGCCACCCAATGTCTTCATGTATTTACGCCACGCCTCACTAGTAAGCTCTAGTGGTTCTATTTCAAATGGAGGTTTCAGTACAATCCAAGTCCCTTGACTAATTTCTTCCTCAAGTTGACCAGCGGCCCAACCACTATAACCTAAGAAAAACTTGCATCGTACCGATTCAAGATTCAACTCTCGAGCAGTTCTAATGGCTTCTTGTAAAACCGTATAATCTCCACCTAAATACAGGCCATTCCCGGCTTGCTTTGCACCGTTTAGCGTATCCATCGTATGTAAATAAAAGAGCGCATCTTGCTCTACAGGTCCACCGTAATAGATAGGGTCCTCGCCAGGAAGTTGATTCATAAAGTCTTGTGCAAGGAGGGAAGAGTTCTTATTAAGAGTGAATCCAAGCGAACCGTCTTTACCGTGAGCTGTTAGGTATACAACCGATTGCTCAAAAAAGCCATCACCGATAAGCGGTTTAGAAATTAAGAGTACGCCTTTTTGTGGACGGTTTTTGTTTTGCATTACACTAATTTAGTAGCATGGATTTACATAACATTCGCGAAGATTATAAGTTCGATTCATTGCTTGAAGCGAATCTACAGAAAAACCCTATTGATCAATTTAAAGATTGGTTTGAGAGTTATCAACTTTTAAGAGTAAAAGATGCCAATGCGATGGCAATTGCTACTGTAGATGGAAACGGTATACCCCAGAATAGAATTGTGTTGTTGAAAGAGGTGCGTAAAGATGGTTTGGTATTTTATACGAACTATGCATCAAACAAGGGGCAACAACTTATTGAGAATCCAAATATCAGTTCGCTTTTCTATTGGCGCGAACAAGAGCGTCAAATACGTATTACAGGAACGGTAAGTAAACTTGATGAGCAAGAGAACGAGAAGTATTTCAAGACGAGACCCTGGCTTAGTCAAATAGGTGCGGCCGCTTCTGACCAAAGCAAGCCGATAGAAGATAGGAATGCGCTAGAAGCGAAGTTTAATGAATTTCAGCAACATTATCCTGAGGGAAGTGCTGTTCCTAAGCCGGAATCTTGGGGTGGGTTCTTAATTTCTCCTGAAACTTTTGAGTTTTGGCAGGGTAGGTCTGGTAGGCTCCACGATCGAATCATCTACACGGTTATGGATGGGGAATGGTCCACCAAACGGTTACAGCCTTAGCGTATGGGCAAAAAAAAATGCCTTCCCGAAGGAAGGCATTTTGATAAGGTATAAGTCCTAAGATTAGAGCTTACCGTTTAGGTCAGCACCAGCCTTAAACTTAGCTACATTCTTAGCAGCGATTTTGATTACTGCACCAGTTTGTGGGTTACGACCATCACGAGCTGCACGTGCAGATACAGAGAAAGAACCGAAACCTACTAGAGATACACGGCCACCGCCTGCTAGTGTAGAACCTACGTTACCAGTAAAAGAATCCAAAGCTGATTTAGCTTGTGCTTTAGAGATGCCAGCGTCTGCTGCCATTGCGTCGATCAATTGTGCTTTGTTCATTGCAATTAGTTTTTAGTTGTTATTAATACGAATGCTTATCAAATATAGCCGAAAATTGCTTCTATGCAAGTGTTTTCGGGCCTTCAGCCAAAAAAAGTTAATAACTAAGCGAAATTATTCACAATCAGCTAAAAAACTGAGATTAAAAACTTATTAAATCAGCGGTAATTCATCTATTTGCATGCCATTAGCAAAGTCTTTTCCTGACATTTGGCGCTTTCCAGCAGCTTTAATAGACGTGATTTCGATATTTCCTTTGGAATATTTAAGGAATAAACCGCCCTTTAATCGAAATAATACTGGATTAATACTGCTTATTTCGGCTGCACATACTGCGGCATTAATGAATTTATAATCTCCAAAATAGGCACCCGGAAACGGACTCAAACCTTTAATTTGACTTATGATTTGACTGGGAGATTTGGTAAAGTCTAGACGACAGTTTTCCCTATTTAATTTGGGAGCGTGTGTGGCAAGTTCACTGCTTTGGGATTGAAGTGTACATTGTCCCTTAAAAATTGAATGAACCGTATCCACTACTAAGTCGGCTCCTAAAGGCATCATTGCATCATGAAGTTCCCCTGCAGTCCATTTGTCTTCTATATGTATATCTGATTGTCGGATGATAGAACCAGTATCTATATCCTTATCTAGAAAAAAGGTGGTTACACCGGTTTTCGTTTCTCCATTAATGATGGCCCAATTAATAGGCGCGGCCCCTCTGTACGCAGGTAGCAATGAACCATGAAGATTAAACGTACCAAACGGAGGCATATTCCAAACCGCTTCCGGTAACATCCTGAATGCGACTACTATAAATAGATCCGCATTAAAAGCAGCCAATTCAGCGAGGAACGCCGTATCCTTTAGCGATGTTGGTTGAAGTACAGGAATACCAAAGTCATTCGCCGCTTTCTTCACGGCACTCTCATTCAGTTTCCTACCACGCCCGGCCGGTTTATCCGCCACAGTGACCACAGCAACTACAGAGATGTTGGCTTGAATCAATGCCTTCAAAGGAGCTACCGCGAACTCCGGCGTTCCCATATATATTACGCTTTTATCCAAATTTTCTAAGCTCATCTACTGAACAATTTAAATCAAACCAAATATCGTCAATTGTATTCCCTTTGGAAAGGAGCTGTTTTACTTTGTGCTCATCGGGATAATGGTCATGTAAACACCTACTGCATTTCCCGCAAGGTTGCACATGAGTATCCTGGCCAAAGTACTTTGATAATTCAATAAAGATGCATTCTTCGCTTTCCAATAATGACAGCATGGCTTGAGCTCTTTCAACCTTACTTTGAAGCCAACTGTCTAAAAATGATTTTGGAAAATGCAGGTGCTTCTTATGGGGCCTAGGATCCATAAGGGTGATAGAACTACCGGATGTTTCGGGGAGGTACTTTATAAGACCTTTCTCTTCGAAGTATGAAAGCCTCCGTTCAAACTGCTCAGGGGTAAGCATAGCGATAGCCGCACATTTCTTGAGATGAATACGAGCGGGTTGGTGTATGGCGTGCGGATATAAGCGCAGTAGTTGTATGAGCAGTTCTCCCTCTTGTCGTTCTAATTTTTCCCATTGCAGGGGTTTGCTAGTAAACTCTAAGGCCGGCCAAACTTGACTACTTTCTTGAAATTGCCAATAGCCTCTATGTTGAAGTAATTTTATGTAGGATAAGGCCTCAGGTACACTCATTCTAAAATCATTTGCCATAGCAACAATACTAAAGGGATAAGTAGTGTCCTCACCTGTACCTACCGCAATTTGAAACCTACTACAAAATCGATTGTAGAACTCCAGAGCATTCACGGGATTCGGTAAATCCGTTATTTGTTTCTGTAACCTTGCTACATCTTGCTGATGAAAAAGTAGGTACGCCAAAGCTTCTTGACCTCCGCGACCACCTCTGCCAACTTCTTGGTAGTATCCTTCTAAAGTATCGGGTACGTCCCAATGCACAACCCAGTTGACATCGCTTTTATCGATACCCATGCCGAAAGCCGTGGTACTAACTATCATTCTAAGGTGATTCGAAAGCCAGTCATTTTGTAGCTGTTCTTTTTCGTCTGGTAATAAACCAGCATGATAGTAGTCTGCGGACTGACCATTGTTCTTAAGTAGTTCTGCTAAAGATTCGCAACTTCGTCTAGTTTTAGCGTAAATAATACCTGTACCCTCTAAACGCGCGAGTAGTCGAAACAGTTGTCGCTCTTTATTAGGAGTGAATTTTATGTGCAGATTAAGATTAGCTCTTCGAATAGAGTCTTCAAACACCTTTGCATTCGGTATAAGTAAAGCCTCGGCTAAATCTTTTTTTACTTTAGGAGTCGCTGATGCAGTTAAGGCTAGAACGGGAACATCAGGCTTCAATGTTCTAAGAATATTTACGTTTAGGTACGATGGTCGAAAGTCGAAACCCCATTGCGAAATACAATGAGCTTCATCTATAGCTATTAAGCCAATATCTGCATGCTTTATGTATTCCTGGAACAATTCACTGTTCAGTCGCTCGGGAGCAACAAAAGCAAACTTATACTGGCCAAACCGTATGTTTCTAAAAGCTTCGTCTAGTTTACGTGGAGTGTAAGAACCTTTAAAATGATAGCTTTTAATTCCACGGTCCTCAAGACCTTTTTGTTGGTCACTCATTAGAGCTACTAACGGACTAATAACAAGAGTAACACCCGGTAGTACTAAACCTGGAACTTGATAACATATAGATTTTCCGCCACCTGTAGGTAGCAGTCCTATAGTATCATGGCCGCTTAAGATTTGCGCAATGATATCGGCTTGCAATCCACGAAACCCGGGGTAGCCCCAATACGTTTTTAGTACATCAAGTGCCTTTTCTTTACTCATATATGTGCCTCAATAAAGGCGACACGCTCTTCGACACTGACCATAGGTACTTCAATCAAATGATATCCTTTTTCGCGGTAGGCTCGTTTTAGGTAACCTTCCACTTCGATACAATCCTCTAACGTTTCCATACGCTGTTTATCCAGGCTATGAATCTCTGGCCAAACCGGTAAAAAGAACACCGCATCAAAATGCATTTGCTCCAATTCCTCCGACCATTGTTCTGTCAACTGCGTTTCACCTTTTATAAGATACGCGTATGCATCGAGGTTAGTACGATCATAGAAATTAATTTTTCCTAACACTGCACTTGAATATTGTTGATTGCGCAAATGCCAAACGACCTCAGTAAAGGCATTTAAGTCCTTCCAAGGCAAAATATCTGTGCCATTATCCAGACTTTGTTGAATAATCTCACGCGCCTGTTCATGAAAAACAGGATATCCTAATGCCTCCAAAGACGCACTAAGTGTTGTTTTTCCAGTGGCGGGCGCACCCGTTATTGCAATTCTCTTCGTTTTCAATAGGAATGAGATATCTTCGTAGAACCTCAAAAATACTTCTAATGCGCCGATTTCTTTTTGTCTTGTTGCCACTTATTCTACTAAGCTTTTCCACAAACGGACAAAGTAGAGCGGCAATTGAACAATTTCAAAAAGCCCAAGAGGCTTTTAGGAACGGTGCTGTAGACCAAGGATGGAAACATCTTAATAAAAGTATGAGCAAAGGGAAAGGCATTTATTACCAGGCCTATATCTATGCTGGCGATCAATCTTTTCGAAATGGAGCGTACAATTCCGCGCTTGAGTATTATGAAGAAGCCTTAGAGATACAAGAGCTTTCAAGCATCCATTTAAAAATGAGTATTGTATTTAAATATTTATTCCAATGGAAGCAGAGTATTCGTTCGATGGAACTTTATATCAATACCGCAAGATTATCTCGAGAACGAATGGCCATGGCTCAGAATGAATTGGACAATCTAAAGTTTACGCAGAAAGCACACGAGGCATACCTAGCGCACAACGTTAATTACAACATTCAAAAATTAAGTTTTTCAACGGATGAACTCGAATATTTTCCGACTATTTCGGGAGATTCGGAGTATCTCGTTTATACGCATAGAGACATTAGTGGTAGCAGGCCAACGGATGAAAACCTATTCATGGGAACCCTAGATGGAATGGCACGATATGGACAACCTTTAGAGGGAAATTTAAATTCAGTGCTCAATGAAGGCGCTGCAAGTGTTAGTGCAGATGGCCAATTCATGGTGCTTACTGTCTGTAATCGTCCGAACGGTAAAGGTAAATGCGATTTGTATTACAGTTACTGGAATCCCAATGATGGTTGGGAAATTCCTAAGCCATTGCCAGGGGATATTAATACGGGAAGATGGGAAAGTCAGCCCAGTATGGGCCCAGATGGACAAACCATTTACTTTGTACGTGGTGAGAACAGCATGAGTGCTGATATGGATATATTCGTATCCAGCATGGGATTAGATGGAAATTGGAGTAAAGGAAAAAAATTACCGAAATCTATTAACAGTCCGGATCGCGAGAGCAGCCCTTTCATTCATTTTGATGGTAAAACCCTTTATTTTAGATCGGAACGTAGTCCATCTTTAGGCGGCTCTGATTTTTTCAAGTGTACTCGACTGACCGATTCTACCTGGTCTGAAGCGGTTAATCTTGGATTTCCATTAAACAGTTTTGGAGAAGAGTTTTCAATGGTCATCGATAAGTCCGGGACCTTTGGTTACCTCGCTTCCGATCGTGGATATGAGATCTTACCGGATTACAGTACTATGACCGCGCTGGATCTTTATAGATTTGACTTACCGGAACATTTACAACCCGAAGCCCGCGAGAATTATGATATCATTATTGTGGACAGCTTAAGCAATAGTGCCATCGGAAATGCTACTGTTCAGCTGTACAATGATGATGGAGTCCAATTTTACAATGGTACCAGCAGCCAAAACACCGGAAGGGTGCGTCTCATGACAGATGGTTCCGCTATAAGGGTTACGGCCTATAAAAAAGGTTATGTGCCTTATTCTGGAGGTATTTCACGTCTGGATTACATTGCAGCACCACTGCATGGACCAAAAGTAGCCTACATAAAATTGGTACCTGTAAGAACAGGTAGTCGATTCGCTTTAAAAAACATTCTATTTGAACTGGACGAAAGCACGTTGAAGCCGGAGAGTAAGAAGGAATTGATGATGCTTTTTAGATTGTTAATGGATGAGCCAAAATTGCATGCGACAATCATCGGTCATACAGATGATCAGGGCAGTCAATCCTACAACCAATCGCTCAGTGAGGCCAGGGCAGAGGCAGTTCTGAAATGGTTGGTAGCGAAAGGAATACCTGATTCACGATTACAATCTGAAGGGCGTGGCATGGATGAACCTATTTCTTCAAACGATACGGAAAGGGGTAGAGCGCTCAATAGAAGAACAGAAATAATACTCCGTTAATTTTCGTATTTCTCCTTCCAAAGTGCTAACTGCTGCGCGCTCAGTTGTTGTTCTTTTAAATTTCCAGAAGCCTTCCAAAGCGTTGTTCCTGAAATCTCTTTAGGTAAGTATTCTTGATGTATAAAGCTATTTGGGTAATCGTGCGGGTAGAGGTAGCCTTTACCGTGCCCTAAATCCTTTGCTAAAGCACTGGAGGCGTTTTTAAGATGGTCTGGGGTCTCTAAATTCCCAGTCTGCTCTACGAGTTTCTGAGCAGCACCAATAGCATCGTATGCACTGCTAGACTTCGGAGAGGTAGCAAGGTAGATTACGCACTGACTAAGAATAATACGACTTTCGGGCCAGCCTACGCGTTCCACTGCACTAAAGGTTTCATTTGCAAGCATCAAAGCATTTGGATTCGCTAATCCTATATCTTCAGAGGCTGAAATAATTAATCTGCGCGCAATGAATTTCACATCCTCACCTCCCTCGATCATGCGTGCTAGATAATAAACGGCGGCTTGCGGGTCCGAACCGCGTATAGATTTAATGAAAGCTGAGATAATATTATAATGCTCATCACCACCTTTATCGTAACGAATTTGAGCATTCGTAAGTACGCTTTGAGCGAATTCCTCATCAATACGAACACCTGATTTTCCTTGCTGAAAGCAGAGTTCGATAAGATTATACAATTTTCTTGCATCCCCCATACTTTGGCGGATAAGAAAGTCGTGCGCTGTGATGCTTAACTGCTTACTCACCGCGAATTCTGTTGCATTAGCAAGATCTATCATTTTCGATAAATCCTGTTTTGCATGCGAATTCAATACATATACCTGCATCCTGGAGAGCAGGGCTGCGTTAATCTCAAATGAAGGGTTCTCTGTTGTTGCTCCGATCAATGTGATCCAACCGCGTTCTACCGCATGCAACAGGCTGTCTTGTTGTCCCTTGTTGAATCGATGGATTTCGTCGATAAATAAAATGGGACGTTTCGTTTCAAAGAGATTCTTCTTTTCAGCAGTCGCCAGAACTTCTCGTACATCCTTAACGCCCGCATTTACTGCGCTTAACTGATATAACGGGGCATCTAATTCTTTTGCTAAGAGCAATGCTAAAGTGGTTTTTCCTACTCCGGGAGGACCCCAAAGCACTATAGATGGCAGTCTTCCTACCTCTAGACTTTTGCGTAAGGCGCCATTTTGACCTACTAAATGGTCTTGGCCTAGATATTGGTCTAACGTTTGTGGTCGGAGCTGTTCTGCAAGCGGTTTCATTACTCGAAAGTAACTATCTTTTCGCTATGTCAGGTTGGTCAAAATATGGAATTCACAAAGGGCTGTTTTTATGGCCGAGCATCTGGGTTGCAGTAACCGTATTTAGTTTTGGTTTAGAACACGCCCTTAATGCCAATTTCGCTGCGCTCGGTCTCTATCCTGGTCAACTTTCAGGTGCGTGGCATATTCTTACGTTTCCGCTGGTACACGGTGATTTTAACCACTTATTCTCTAACACTATCAGTCTGTTTTTCGTAGGCACATTACTGCGTTATTCTTTTCCTAAAATATTTGATCGCGTTTGGATGCTTGCTTTTCTTTTACCAGGTATAGGACTTTGGTTTATCGGAAGACCTAATTTTCATATCGGTGCAAGTGCTTGGCTTTATGCGCTGGTGAGTTTTATATTTTTTAGTGGCATTCTTCGGTTCCACGTTAAACTGCTTGCACAAAGCATGTTAATGGTATTTCTCTACGGTTCATTTGTTTGGGGGGTATTACCGCACGATCCCACCATCAGTTGGGAAGGACACCTTAGCGGAGCTATAGCTGGACTCATCTTAGCACTCTACTATCGTCAGATTGAACCTATTGAGGAGTTACGTGATGATCCCATTCAACACGAGGAGGTCGCCTGGGAGGACTGGAAAGATCCAATGGATAGGGAAGTAGACTTTGAAGAAGTTAAAGGTGTGCAGCATAGACCATCGAAACCGCAGTCAACGCAGCAGTTTCGGTACGAAGACGGCTCTGCCCCAGATGAATGGGTGTAAAACCCGCTTGCTGGGCAGATTGAACTTCAGCCGGCGTGAAATCACCTTCAGGTCCGATAAGAACAATCAAGGATTCTGATGGAGCAATTTCTGTGAAAGCCGTTCGTTCAGTATCCTCGCAATGGGCGATACAACGGGTACCTTCTAAATTCCCTGCAACAAAGTCTTCAAACGAAGTTAGAGGATCGATTATAGGAAGACGCCCTTTCAAACTTTGTTTAGTAGCGCTTAATGCTACCTTGAATAAGCGTTCGTCTTTGATAACCTTCCGTTCACTGCGATCACAACGTAGTGGAATTATGCGCGACACGCCTAATTCGATTGACTTTTCAATAAGCCATTCGAATCGATCCATGTTTTTTGTAGGCGCGACGGCAATAGTAAGGTCATAGGGAACGTCGCCCCATTGCTTCTCCTTAAGCGTATAAGATCCTTCTATCTCACGTTTCGAAGCGATTTCAATAGTTCCAGAATATAAATTTCCGTCCCCCGTGATGAAGTGTATAGTATCACCTGCATTCTTTCTAAGAACTCGTACGCAATGATTGATTTCACTTTCGTGTAACTTAAATCGATCCTGGTTTATTTGTCCATAAAAGAGCTGCATCAAAATGCTATTTTAGCCTCAGCACTCGTACTTAATGGTGCATTTACACCATCTAGAAATTGAAAATAACCAGCGATTCCAATCATCGCAGCGTTATCCGTAGTGTATTGAAAAGGAGGGAGATAGATGGAAAGTTTTGATTGTGCTCCCCATTGATTTAAGGCCGCTCTTAATCCGCTATTTGCACTTACGCCACCTGCAATTGCGATATTCTTAATGCCCGTAGATTTCTGAGCAGCTTTTACCTTTTTCATCAAGACTTTTATAAGTGCCGCCTGATAACTAGCACAGATATCGTTCAAATGATCCTTGATAAAACTAGGATTGGCCTTCATTTCTTTCTGCAAGGAATAAAGAAAGCTGGTTTTCATACCCGAAAAACTAAAGTTATAATCCGGTAAGTTACTTTCATTAAAAGACATGAAAGTTGAATCACCTGTAGCGCTTAATTGGTCAATATGTGGGCCGCCAGGGTAAGGCAGTCCCAGGATTTTAGCAGCCTTATCGAATGCCTCGCCAACCGCATCATCAATAGTCTCACCCAACACAGTCATTGCGCTAGGCGAACGTACCTCTATAAGTTGCGTATGCCCTCCGCTCACAGTTAAACAGAGATAGGGGAATCCAATGGGTTTTGGATGTGCGTCGTCTATTAGATGCGCTAAAACATGCGCATGCATGTGGTGGACCGGTATGAGTGGAACGTCCAATGCCAATGCCATACTCTTTGCGAAGGAAGTGCCAACAAGTAAACTACCTAAAAGTCCGGGACCGTTAGTAAAAGCTATGGCGTCCAGTTCTTGAGGACTGATATTTGCTACCTTTAACGCACGATCAATGACCGGCACGATATTCTGTTGGTGTGCCCTAGAAGCTAATTCAGGAACCACTCCTCCGAAAGATTCATGCACTGCTTGAGAGGCCACCTCATTAGACAATACTTTAGTGCCTAAAAGGATTGAAGCACTCGTATCGTCGCAAGAACTTTCGATCGCTAATATGTAAGGTGCGTTTTGCATGAATGAGTCAAAAATACAGCAAAGATCACGTGCACTGGGTAAAAATATCCGGTTAGGCCTTCTGCTGTTTCTACTGTTGATAGTTTTTCCTGCAATTCTGCTGTTAAATTCTCTAAGCGTTCAACGAAGTCTTTGGCGAAGTTTTGTGGAACCTCGACTTGCTGAAATTGGCTTAATCTCTGATTTTCAAGGGTTTAAATATGATTTTCCAAATTCTATTGAATTTAATCCGCTACTATTCTACACAGAAGAAGACACCCTTCTTACCAGTGAAAAAATAGAATTAGCTGAACTTTCGTTTTCAAAGGGATGGCGGCTTACCACCCTCGAGTTATTAGGTTTACAAATCGACGTTCTTGCTGTACAATCGTTTATTAGTAAACAAGAAGCTGCAGAATCATCTCAAGATTTTAGATTTTTCGTAAGTGAGTTACGAGTGCCGCGTCTAAAGTTGATAGGAGATACACTTTTATCTGAATTTCAATTGAATTGTGGAGGTTTACAATATGATGGAAAACTTACTGTTGACAGTATTGACTTAAAAGCGCAGTGGGATACGATACCCTTCCTATTCAGTGGGCAGCAGATAGGCTATGGTGAAGCTTTTATGAGCGGCTTATTTAAGCTTGATGTATTGAACTTTGGCCAATTAGAAGGGGGTGTATCGGGTGCACTCGAAAACCTAAACGTGAAGGCACTGCTCAGACTAAAGGAAAATAGTCAAATGCTACCCGCTCAAATTGGGGAATACGATTTACCACTCATTTATGATGTTGAAGTCTTCTGCCATGAACTTGACTCAATTAAAAGTTCGATTGCATTTAAGAGTCCCACAATCGAAGGTGAAATGTTGTGTACAGGTCGATTAAAACAACAATTGGCTGTCGAATTGAATCTTGACCTTCTTGATCCAGCCTATAAATACATACCCGAAGAAATTCCAATAGACTTAAGACCAATTAGGTTCAATGTAATAGGGCGAATCGATGATTGGAAAAGCAATGATGTTCGTGTCACAGCTGAATCAAATTCTGCTAGTTACAGTTTGGATTTCAATGATTTAGAATCGCCTGCATATATCAATGCTACAATAGAGAAAACAAATTTACAGAACTTAGAAGCACTGGTAGTTAGGACGGCTATAAAGCCAAATATTAGCTCGATTTTTAAAGAGGATTGGAATGCAACAGGGGTCTTTCCAAAGCTTCAATTTTCCACTCACACGAGTAAGGGCTTGAGTTTTGATCTCTACCACGACGGGTTTAAGGACTCAGTTTGGTTGACTTGTTTAGATACACTTCTGGATCTTGAAGGATATGTGCTTAAAGTTGGTGAAGATTATACCTCGGTACTCGATTTGAACGCGGTTGGTTTAGATCTTTTCGATCCATTAGATACGGGTCAAGTAATTAGCGGTTCGTTTGCTGTAGACATTAGGTCCAGTTCTACTGGCAAAATAGAAGTTAATGAGCTATTACTGCAACGCCCCAATGATTCTGTTTTCTTGGATTCATTGGTTGCTGAGCACAGTCTCAAAGAAGGTGTTAGAACCCTTGTTATTCATAGCGACGCGGCCGATGGCAGGCTACAAGGAGATTGGGATTTTCAATCGCTTCCGAAAATTATGGATGTACTACTAGCTTCTTCATACAATGATGGTACAGTAAAGATGTGGCCAAAGGCGGACATGGAAGGGTATCTAAAGCTTGGTGAGGTGAATTGGTTCGCCGACCTAATGCACCTGCCTTTAACCATTGAGTCCGGTAGCGCCATACAATGGGAGTACACCAATTCTAAAAAATATTGGTCAATGAAAGGGTATATTCCATTCTGTGCCTATGGAGCGTATGTTCTCGAAGATTTAGATTTGGTCATGAATCATGCCGGCAATAATTTTAATGCCAACGCCACATTAGATAAAATGCTTATAGATCAAACTGCCTTACATTCACTTAAAGTTGAGTCTCATGGGAGTGGTGTAAGTCGAGACGTACATTTTACAGCTACTCTCGAAGACAGTATCCCAAGTGTCGTTACTGGAGCATTAAATTATACATCCGGTTGTGCAACTCTAGCAAATACAAGCTTTAATGTTGGTTTAGATACATTCGCGCTAAACAAGAGTATGCCAATAAATTGGGATGCAAAATCCCTAATGACCGAAGAATTGGAATTTAAAGGCGACGCTGGCGCATTACTGGTAAATGGCCGCTTTTCATTAGTACGTCCATTAAAGCATCAGGCAAATATCAAAGCGAATTTGAATGCCAGACCGCTGAATTATTTAATTCGTGCTCCGGAAGCAATTCTCGGAGGCTCCTATTCTATTGATTTAGCATTCGACGACGATACTATTGTGAATTGGTCTGCAGTGGCTTCGGTTACCGATTTATCTTTGAACAATATTTCTTACGGCACTTTCAGTGGTACCGTCGGATATGAATCTTCAAAGTCAGATGTTTTCATTCAAGGACAACTATTTGACGAAGAGCAGTCCTATTCATTGATCAGAGGACATTACAATACAGCTATTGATGATTTAGACCTCAGTCTGAGTGTAGATGAGCTAAATGTAGCTTCGTTAAATCCATTTTTTCATGAATCCATAGCAGGTCTGGAAGGCGGTTTAGTAGGGGGCATACAAATTTATGGTCCGCTGAAAGGTTGGAATGCTCGAGGAGAGGTTTTCTGGAACAATGGAGCCGTTGAAATCCCCCTTTTAGGTTCTCACTTTTCTGTAGCCGAACAGTCTTTAATCTCTATTTCAGATAACGGGTTCGAATTGGATTCCATAGCACTAATTTCTATGGACGATCAGACGAAGGCATTGACTTGGGGAGGTATAGAGCATCACCAATTGAAAGATTTTCGTTTAGATCTACGTTTGTCTTCGGATAGCTTACTCGCCATGAATAAAGAACGAAATGCAGATGATATGTTCTATGGGAGCGCGGTTGCAGCTGGCGAGATGCATTTGATAGGACCTGTAGAACAATTGCAACTAAGTGTACAAGCAACGACGAAGAAGGGAACACTACTTAAAATACCTCTTGACAATCCCACAGCTGTTGAATTACCTGGATTTATTCGATTTGTTGATTCTGAATTACCGCGTGTAACTGTAGAATCGATTGAAGGTGAACATGATTATTTCGGCGCGGATTTGGGAATAGAGGTAACCCCAGCGGCTAAAATTGAATTGGTCTTAGATGAAGTACTCGGAGACATTATTCGTGCGCAAGGAAGTGGCTCTATGCGGCTAAAAATACTAGAAGATGAAAGTGTTGAGCTATATGGCGTCTACACTGTTACAGAAGGGGATTACCTATTTACGCTACAAAACATTATTAATAAGCAGTTTAATCTATTGCCTGGCGGGACAATAGCATGGAGCGGCGATGTATATCAAGCTGAACTAGATTTAAAGGCCGTATACCGTGTTCAAACGGATCTCACAGGGTTAGTCAGTAGTGCGAATTACAACAATGAAAAGGTTCCTGTAGATCTCATCATTTCGCTTACTGGTCCGCTTCTCTCGCCTGAAATAGGTTTTGCAATCGATTTACCAGAAAGTCCGTCTTCCTATCAACAGGAACTGAACCGTCACTTTTTAAATGAAGAGGCCTTACATTATCAAGCATTTTCATTGCTCATGCTGGGCGATTTCTTTCAGCAAAACTTAGGTATTCAAGAGAGCATTAACTTCGAATCCTCCTTAGGAAATACTACATCTGAATTATTGGTTAGTGAGTTTGGTAGTTGGTTGGCCGCAGGTATAGGAGATTATGTGACCGTAGATTTTGATTATACCACAGGAGCCAATCCGATTGCCAATTTCGGTAACCAAGGCGACAACCTAAATCTAGGCGTATCAAAGAATTTCTTCGACGGTAAATTAAAATTGAAGTCTTCCTTTGACGTACCTATAGGACAAGAGCAGGCTTCGACTTTATTGCTCGGCGATACAGAAGTATCCTTAGACGTATCGAAACAAGGTACCGTTGTACTTAAAGCGTTCAATAGAAGTAATAGAAATGATCCTTTGCTCCAAACCACAGGTCCTTACACGCAGGGTGTCGGTATCCAATTCAAAAAGGATTTTGATCGTGTAATTAAATCTTCTAAGACTGACCTTCAATAAGGTCAACGGCGGCTACTAAATCCGCGACGTAGTTCATTGGTACCTCAGTATGCGGTTTTAGGCCATGACCTGTTTTGACACGAATGGTTTCCACGCCTGCGCGAGCCCCAGCCTCTATATCTCTTGCACTATCACCCACAAGGTAACTTTTGGTCAAGTCAATATTGAATCGTTCCGCGGCCTCGAGAAGCATCCCAGGCTTTGGTTTTCGACAGCTGCATTCGACCTTGTACTCTTTAACCTCACCTTCATAACCGCTGTGAGGGTGGTGAGGGCAAAAATAAATGGCCTCAACAAATGCACCTTCCTGTCCTAACTCTGTCTCCATTTTTTTATGGATTTCATCAAGCGTAGCGATGGTGCAAAGTCCTCTTGCAATCACACTTTGATTGGTCACCACGACCACTAAGAAGCCCATTTTATTCAATCTTCGAATGCTTGAAGCAGCATAGGGGTACAATTCTAGGTCTTCTGGACGGTCAATAAGGTCAGTGTCGATATTAATGACGCCATCACGATCAAGAAAAACGCAACGTTGCTTATTGTTTAGGTTTCGTGCGGAAACGTTACCGCTTTTCAAGGCCTCTTCAACCTTTTTTAATCGGTCCGGCGTACCCATGTCTTTTAGGTATTCAGGTGTGTTATAAGCGAACACATTTAATTTTGCATGAAGGGTAGGGAAGATGTCTTTTCCAAAGTCTGCTTTTACTCCCGATTCCAGATGTTCAAGCACAACAGGGTTGAAAACGTACGCCGCTGCATTCACGAGATTTCTGTAGCGCAAGCCATCAGGATGCGGTTTGGCATAGAAAGCAGTTACCCGATCCTCTTGATCCACTGCTAATAAATCGCTGTCGTACGGGTGATCATTGGGATGCACTACTAAAGTGGCATCCGCGTTCTTGTTTTCATGGAAGGCGATAAGACGATTGAGATCCATATTCATCATAACATCGCCATAGAGCACTAGAAACGGATCAGTCAGGTGTTGTGCTATAGCTTTTAGTCCGCCAACAGTGCCAAGCGGTTTATCTTCAATGTAATAGTTGATTTCAATACCGAAATGCTCACCATTAGCAAAATAGTCCTCTATATGTTCATAAAGGTGGTTCACGATAAGCCATACCTTGGTAAAGCCATGTGCCTTGAGTAATTCTATCTGATAGGCTAAAAGCGGCTTGTCTAAAACAGGCATCATGGGCTTAGGCACATCTGATCGAATCTCTGCAAGTCGAGTTCCCTTTCCTCCTGCAAGAATTACGGCTGTTTTCATTTTATCATATTTGCCTCAAACCTAAGAAACTACATTGGGCTTTTTTCGAAAGATTCAGAAAGATTCTAAAAGACAAGTTTTTTTTTGCTCAAAGGTGTTGTAGATTTCAAAAACGCTATTACATTTGCAACCCATTGAGGAACACGGTCCGGTAGTTCAGTTGGTTAGAATACAAGCCTGTCACGCTTGGGGTCGCGAGTTCGAGTCTCGTCCGGATCGCCAACAAAAAAAGCCCTTAGAGCATTACTCTAAGGGCTTTTCTTTTTCCTTAAAAATCGTTCATCGTTTTCTTTTCGTTTTTTTTCCTCGGCTTTTGTGCAATTCACAATAACGATGGTCCGGAAGGGCCTCTCGCTCGCATTTTGCCCCCGTTTTTGTTTTGAAAACGCATTTTCGAAAAGCCTTAGGCCTAGATTCAACACTTTTAGTGCGCAGGAACGGTAGCGCACTTGCGCGATCCGGTAAACAGACAGAACAGGGCAGGAGGCCTCTGTTCAGTGCTTGGCGCTCATCGATCTTAATTTGCCCATTTTTTAAATACCTACAGCCGTCCACGTGGTATCGTGCGCCAGATGGATTGATACCCCGAGTGGAGAAAACAACGATTTCTTCTACAACAACGGAATCACTAGCCTCTTGCGCCTTAACTTTAATGCTCAATAAATTAAGCAAGACTAAAATCCCTATGATTCTTCGAAACTTCATAAGAGCAAAGCTATTCATTCTGTTTTTTGCCTGCGAATTTTTGACCGGATTCTCTCAATCCACTAGTATTGATTTTGATTATTTACAAGTGATAGAGGCGCCTAGAGGCCCCATAGGTTTTATCGGTACCTCGGCAAATTTTCATATTAACGGAGGATCTTCCTATTTCGGAATTCGTTTGAACAATGCTGCCGTGGGCAGTAGAGCAGGGTATTACACCTTTGGTTATCAAGCCGGTACTCGACTTTTAGTTTCGGAATCTCTGAGTTTGCATCCTAAGCTTATGTTCACCACAGGTGGTGGGGCGGAAAGTAACGATGGATCCGGTGGATTTTTAACTACAGCGCTGATGCTTGATTATTCTATAGACCGATTCAACTTAGGTTGCGGGGGACAATACAGCTACGTTAGTACAGGTATCATTCAAGGATGGAGCCCTATAGTGAGTTTAAGTTTTGGGCAAGACTTTAGTCGCAAGCCGTACACGATAGGTAAGGCACAAATTTTCACCAATGCCATGTATTCTGTTTGGAATGAACACAACAGGAATACGGGATTCGTAGGTGTCGGCGGCAGGCTATTCGATAACCTCACATATAAAAGTGTCTATCTAACTGCTGCGGTTACTGACTTAGGCGGCTACATGGATGTGTATGGCGGTTATGGGTTATATCAAGACATCGGGAAGTTCAGAGCATTAGCAGAAATCAACTTAGGAACGGGCGGTGGCGGTCGTGCTCCTTCTGGTGGTGGCGTTTTAACAGGGTTACAAGGAGAGTTGCAATGGCATCACAATGGAAAGTTCGTAGGGCTCAGTTCTGGTGTTCTAAAATGGGTTGATGGGCCATTTTACTTTGGCTTTACCGGTTTGCATACCGGAATAGACTTCAATTATACTTCTACACAAAACGAGAATGGATTTTTACCAATGAACCTGAGTATAGAAAATGGTATTCGCACCTATATCGGTGCCTCTGGGTTTTCCAATTTAGGTGTGGCATTTAGGTTGTATAAATATGGTATGATCCAATTGCGAGGCGAAAGCTATTGGGCCTTCACAGATGGTAGAGGTGCCTATGCCGAAGGATTATTTGGCCTTCGCGTGCAGCCCAATTTTTGGTTTATTGAAACCCAAGTAGGCGCTGGAGCCGGTGGAGGAATTAACCTTTGGGGCGCTGCTGCATTAGCATTTGTAAATGTAGGATTTGAAGTACCCGTAAACGATTATTGGGATGTAACAGGCCGCGGTATTTACAACGTGTATTCCTCTCAGGCATTTCCTACATACGGTTGGCAATTAGGGATGAGCTTTAATATTCCTTTTAATACCCAATTCTGATGCGCCGGTTATTGCTTTTGCTCTTTATCATCGCCAATCTTTACAGTGTTGGACAAGGGACTTCCATGACACTCTTGTTTGAGCCGCTGGAGTCTTCCAATGATATGATGTGGGTGACGCAGCGCTTTGAGTTGGTCAAGGATTATACAAAGACTAATACTTCCATTACGGCCGGTCTAGAGACCCAAAGTGCCGTATTTGGTAATTATGGTGGTTTTTATGCCTTCGGATTTACAGGAGGTATTTATCAAAACATTCGCCCTTGGGTATTTGCTCATATAGGCGGATCGATAGCCTCTGGAGGCGGTGCAGGTGCGCCTGATGGTGATGGATTAATGTACCGAGGGTATGCGGGTCTGAGTTTTAAGCACAAAACCGGGATTATTGATCTAGCCTGCAACCACATCAATTTTCCTTCAGGATCTATAACCTCTAATCATTTAACCTTGGGATTCACTCATGTACTGCCGTATCGAATAGAATATAGCGGTCATAACAGCTATTATCCAACCTATTTTGAAATAGTAACAGGACTTTGGTTCTTGGGTCCGGAAGATGCTAGTCGCAATAGTGAACAGGTGCAAAGTGCCTATGCAGGTGTACGTGTAGGACAATATTTAAATACCAATCATACCGTTGGAGGGGAGCTTCAACTAGGAGCTGGTGCCATTGGCAATATTGACGGATATATGAATTACTCCATGGGACTACGATTCAATACGCCTTCACAACGCCTATTCTTACGCACGTATCTCGGATCTGGCGGTGGCGGCGGCGTATACACAGGTGGAGGGTTATCCACTATGGTAAGCGCCGGAGCCCAGGTCGGTGGGCATCAATTCAGCGTAGGACAATGGACGGCACTAAGCGATGAAGCTTCGATTCCCTGCTTTTCGTACAGTCGACATTTTGATTTCAAAAGCTCATTGGGCTTTCATTATGGAGGAGTAGACTATAGTTATAATGACCCACTTGAGGTGGCATTAAAAGTGATGGCTGGAGTAGGTCAACAGCGATCTTCAGGTATAGATCGAAACGACAATCCTTATAATCCTATGTCAGGAATAGCTATGGGGCTTGGCATTGAGACTTGGAGCAATGAGAACTATTCATTGGATGCCTATGGTCATACGTTCTGGGCGGCCAGTGGCGGTTACGGTGCCTATGCAGAGGGGTTATTCAGTGCAGCGTTTCTTAAAAACGGCGATATCTTCAGATACGGTTTGGATTTGACTTCTGGAATTGCAGGAGGCGGTGGTATAGATGTGGGTTCTGGCCTAATGATTGCACCTGGGGTGCAGGTGGAAAGTAAAATTGGACCTTTATCGCACCTTAAAATGAACATCAGGCAGAAATACTTCCCAGGAGGAACGTACCAACCGGTATACTTTGGTGTGGAACTAATTCAATCCTTGCCTGTTCAGTTGTGGTAAGTACTTAAATTTGTACTATGAAAAAACTTTTACTACTCTTCGCACTTTTCACGGGCTTAGCTGCTCTGGCGCAAGTGAACCACTCTGACACGAAAGGCCTAAAGCAGGGGAAATGGGTAAAAAAGTATGAATCGGGCAAGAAACGTTATGAGGGATACTTCAAAAACAACATACCCGTAGGAACTTTTATTTACTACTTCGAGCGCGAGGGAGGTATCATGTCCGAAATCGTTTACCGCGGCGAGACCGGGGTGGGATTTGCAAAAGCGTATCATACTAATGGGATTATTCAGGCTGAAGGGCTCTATAAAAATCAATTTCGAGACAGTACTTGGCGCTATTACGACAAACAGGGCACGCTTACTCAAAGTGAAGAATATGCGGCCGGTGTTTTACAAGGAGCTCAAGTGACCTATTACGAGAGTGGGAAATTAGCAGAAAAGAAGATATTTGAAAGCGGCGCTCAAGAGGGCGTTTGGCTCAGGAAATGGGAAGACGGTAAATTGCGCACAAAGGGTTTGTATGAAAACGATAAACTCAACGGCGAATGCACGTATTACGATGAAGTAGGAAAGCTATTAGCAAAAGGGTCCTATAAAAATGACAAGAAGCATGGGGCTTGGTATTATTTCGAGAAGAATAAAGTAATACTTAAAGAAGAGTACAGATACGGACAATTGGAAAGTGAAACCACTTATGACGCAGAAGAAAAAGAGTAAAACTACGGTTGTAGTCGGTCTTAGCGGCGGTGTTGACAGTTCCGTTACAGCGCATTTACTCAAAGAAGAAGGGTACAATGTCATAGGACTATTCATGCGTAATTGGGTGGATGAATCGGTCACTATTCATGACGAATGCCCGTGGGTGGAGGATAGTAATGATGCCATGCAGGTTGCGGATAAATTAGGTATTCCATTTCAGGTGATTGACATGAGTGCGGCGTATCAAGAACGTATTGTAGACTACATGTTCAGCGAATATGAACGTGGACGTACACCGAATCCAGATGTACTTTGCAATCGTGAGATTAAGTTTGATCTCTTTCTGAAAACCGCCGTGTCTATTGGTGCAGATTATGTCGCTACTGGACATTACGTGAGAAAATCGACCTCAACGATATCTGGGACTGAAGTGCACCATCTCTTAAGTGGCTTAGATTCCAACAAAGATCAGAGCTACTTTCTGTGCCAATTATCTCAGGACCAATTGGCCAAAGCACTCTTTCCTATAGGACATCTTCAAAAATCAGAAGTAAGAGAAATTGCTAAAACGGCTGGACTAGTAACTGCGGAAAAGAAGGACTCACAAGGACTTTGCTTCATTGGAAAAGTCCGATTGCCTGACTTTCTCCAACAAAAATTAGAGCCTAAATCTGGAACTGTTTGGGAAATTCCACGAGATGCGGATGTTCTGTCTTTACCTAGAACAACTCTAGCTGAAAAAGCTGCGCCCTTTAACTTTCATCCAAAGCATGGATTTAAGCGTGGCAAGCACAATGGCGCGCATTATTATACGACAGGTCAGCGCAAAGGATTAAGCATCGGTGGAAGTCCATTGCCGTTATTTATTTTAGAAGTTAATACAGCCTACAACGCGATCTTTGTAGGTCAGGGAGAAGATCATCCAGGGTTGTACCGCGATGCATTGTTTATTAAAGCATCTGAACTACACTGGGTTCGAAAAGATTTAACCTTATCCACAGGCGAATCTTCTACCTATGATGTGCGTATTCGTTACCGTCAACCTTTGGTGAAAGCCACAGTACACCGAATGGAGGAGGGTGCATATATAGTATTTAATTCTCCTGAAAAGGCCATCACCCCGGGACAATTTGCGGCTTGGTACAGCGGAGAAGAATTGATCGGTTCTGGAACCATATCTGAATGAGAAAATCCTTCTACATAGCAATTGTTCTATTTCTTTTCAGTGTGAAAGGATTGCTAGCACAGGAGAGTGCTTCTCCTCACGCTGTATACTTCTCTGCGAAATCTGTCACTCTCGACACCCTCAACTTCAGTTCGTGTTTATCACAAAGAGCGCTGGACAGACGTGCTCGACAAGGCATCACCTTTTCTACTGCAGATGTACCTGTTGCTAAAGCGCATATCACAGCAATAAAGTCGATTGCAAGCTATACTGGAGTAACTAGTAAGTGGTTGAATTTGATCTACGTAGAGGCTACTCCAGGTGAACTTCAACGTATTCAGTCTTTACAGTGCGTAGAACGCATTGTTCCTTTGAGAGGTGGTATGTCGAAACTGGAGACGTCAGAATTTTCATATGGCTTTTCAGAAAGTCAGACGAAGCAGATTTCTTTGCACAGCCTACATATACATTCGGTTAACGGTTATGACGAAACAGTCGCTTTGGGCGAGGGTATGCTAATCGCAGTGCTTGATGCAGGATTCGTTGGGGCTAATACCGTTGTTATTAACGACCAATTAAATACTACAGCAACAAAAAACTTCGTAGAAGGAGGTAGTAACGTCTACCAAGGCTCGTCGCATGGTTTCAGCGTATTGAGTACGATGGCTACTCAGAATGCACAATACATGGGAACCGCGCCTCAGGCGTCTTATGCTTTAATCAAGACTGAAAAAGAATTGAGTGAAACTCCAGAAGAAATGTTGAATTGGATTGCTGGCGCAGAATATGCCGATTCAATAGGGGCAGATATCATTAATTCTTCTCTTGGTTACAGCACTTTTGACGACCCGGCGGACGATTATTCAGTTACAGATCTTGATGGAAGGACCAGTATCATCTCGTTGGGTGCCTTGGCTGCAGCGCGCACTGGTATGCTGGTGGTAACAAGCGCAGGAAATGCGGGTGGCAGTAGTTGGGATAAACTCACTTTCCCTGCAGATGCAGACAGTATACTCACCGTTGGCAGTGTGAACCAGTACGGTGTAGCGAGTAGTTTTAGTTCCCGCGGGTATACGTTGGATGGACGAGTAAAACCCAATGTTTGCGCTAGGGGTGAAGGTGCTGTGGTTTATCGTCCCGACGGCACACTAGCCTATGCAAATGGTACGAGCTTCAGTTCCCCGATAATGGCTGGCGCTGCCGCATGCTTATGGAGTACAGTGCCTGATGCTACAGCACAAGAGGTCATAGAGGCGCTAGAAATAAGTGCATCACATTATTACCAGCACAATCCACGTATAGGGTATGGCATTCCAAATCTAGGTTTTGCACGCCGTTACCTTTCTAGCGTTGTAGAGGGAAAGCTCCCGGAAATAGTCGTTTATCCCAATCCATTCCCGGATTACGTTTCTTTGTTTCTCCCTGATGGAGAAGCGTTAGACATTCATTTAGAATTGAGAGATCTTAACCAGCGTACGGTTGCTGCCACCACACTAGAATCTAAGCGTTACAAAGCGCTTTGGTCACCGGGCGATAATATCGCAGCGGGAATGTACATCCTATATATTGAAAGGGGAGGTCGCACACAAATGCAACGTGTGATTAAACTGTTGTAATTAGTCTCCGAAGAACCCGCGAAGGATTTGACGCAATCCTAGCACTACTAGAGTAATACCGCTCAGCATCAATAGTATAGACAAGGCGGTCCAGTACCAGGCACCTGATGTTCCTTTTCCTATAAATAAAGCTGGACCAGCGAAAATAAACGGAAAAGACCAAGCCATTTTAAATAAGCCCGCTACGATATGATCTTGATTACTCTTACTCATGAGTAGTTTGTATTGCATGTACTGCTGCACGCACACTTCCATATTTTAACAGCATCATTTCAGCGTATTCTAGTGTAACCGAAGTAGATTCGACAATCATTCGGGTACCACGCTCTACTAGTTTGGCATTGGAAAGCTGCATATCTACCATTTTATTTCCTTCCACCTTACCTAATAAAATCATTGCAGAAGTAGAAATCATGTTTAACACCATCTTCTGTGCGGTACCACTCTTCAGACGAGTAGAACCTGTAACAAACTCAGGCCCAACAACTACTTCAATAGGATGATCTGCGGCCTCTGCAAGGGAAGAACCAGTATTACATGTCATACAAGCGGTAAGTAATCCTTCTTGTCGGGCTCGTATAACTCCGCCAATCACGTAGGGAGTAGTTCCGCTCGCAGCGATGCCAACAATCGTATCTTTTTCTGATAGCGCATAAGGCATCAAATCTTTCCAGGCACCGTCCCAATCATCTTCGGCATGCTCAACAGCTTTACGAATGGCTGAATCCCCTCCAGCGATAAGACCGATCACTGTTTCGTGGTCAACTCCAAAGGTAGGCGGACACTCACTTGCATCCAATATGCCCAATCTACCCGACGTTCCTGCACCGATGTAAAATAATCGACCTCCATCCTTCATGCGATCAACGAGGGCCTCCACAAACGAACTGATTTCTGATAGCTTAGAGGCGACTGCCGCTGCAACTTTAGCATCCTCTGCATTGATTCCTTGAGCCAATTCTAAGGCACTCATTTGCTCAAGGCCGTCGTAAAGTGAGTTGGATTCGGTGGTTTTCATGCAAGTTTTCTTAATCTGGCCATGTAAAAGCCGTCATTATGATGGGATGGATTCACGGTACAGTCTTCTAATAACTCAAATTGAGCACCAGCAGGATGTGCTAAAAAAGCATCGACTTGAAGGCGGTTTTCTTTAGGAAGAATACTACAAGTAGCATAAACCATAATTCCGTCTATTTTTAATAAGCGGGAATAATCACGGATTATACTGAATTGGACAGATTCTAATCGATCTAAATGCTCCGGTTGCAGCTTCCATTTCGTATCCGGCTCGCGCTTGATGACACCAGAACCAGAACATGGTACATCTAGTAATACATAATCCGCACTGTTCGACAATTCGTCTAATACACCAGGTTCTTCCCATGCTCTAGTTTGAACTATCGTCAATCCGCTGCGTTGGGTTCGCTTTAATAGTTCACCTAACTTACGACCCTCTACGTCCATTGCGATGAGCTTTCCGTCATTTTTCATCAATGCGCCGAGATGGAGTGTTTTACCACCTGCACCTGCGCAGGCATCTATCACAGTAGAGCCCGGTTTGGGATTTAGAAAAGGAGCTATTGACTGAGAGCCAGCGTCTTGTACTTCGAATCTACCGGTTTTAAACCCTTCAAGGTTATTGAGACGGGGTCTTCCTTTCAATACTAAAGCTTTGTCAAAGACAGGATGAGGCTGTACCTCTAATCCTGCATTATTTAGTTCGATGAGTACGTTTTCCTCGCTGGATTTCAAGGTATTTACACGGAGATTTACCGCATTCGGAATATTCATTGCCCGTGCTATCGTATCCCATTTAGTACCCAGCTGTTTTCGAGCCTCTTCATCAAACCAATGGGCATAACTTTCTAGTGTTGCTGTTCCGCTTAAAGCACTTAAACGTTCTTCGACATCAATACCTCGCACAGCGTCAAACTTTGGCCAATCTGGAAGGTCAAAGCCTCGCCAAAGCCAGTAAACACCAAAAAGTTTTTGAAGATCTTTTCGTTTCGTAGTGGGCTCCTCTCCCAAAATACCCCAAAGCAATGCCCACCAGCGAACCATTTCATAAGTGTGTTCCGCAACAAAACTGCGGTCACGCGAACCCCACTTTTTATTTTGACGCAACAAGCGCTCTACAACCTTGTCAGCATAGAGACCTTTCCCAAATGACATTTCAAGTGCTTCTAATACTCCTGCGACTATATTCGGAAAAAGCTTAGGTGTAGCCATTAAATCGAAGGATATAGCTCAGGGTTTTTTTCATGCATTACGGCATATAATTGCTCCACTATATCGTCATGAGACGGTTTAGAAAAGTAATCGCCATCCGAAGCAAAGGCCGGACGGTGATCTTTAGAGGTAATAGTCACGGGAGCGCCGTCCAGATATTGGTACCCTTTCTGATCCTCTAAAATGTGCTGTAATAAGAATGCAGAGGCACCACCACGAACATCTTCATCAAGTACCACTAAAGTATTAGTTTTTGCTAAACTTTTCGCTACATCGTGGTTTAGGTCGAATGGAATAAGACATTGAATATCAATTAGTTCAACACTTATGCCCATGGTTGAAAGTTCCTGTGCCGCGGCGGTTGCAATCGCGCAATTTGAACCGTACGTAACCAGTGTAATATCGTTACCTTCTTGCATGATTTCAACTTCGCCAATGGGGACTGTGAATTTACCTATGTTTGAGGGTAGTGCTTCTTTTCTTCGGTAGCCATTTAAGCATTCAATGACAAGGGCAGGATTATCAAGCTGCATTAACTTATTGTAGAAGCCAGCAGCTTTTGTCATGTTTCTCGGGACGAGCACATACATTCCCTTGATTGTATTAATGATCGTACCCATTGGCGATCCAGAATGCCAAATACCTTCTAGTCTATGTCCACGTGTACGAACAATGGTTGGTGCCTTCTGACCACCTACGGTGCGGTAGTGGACTGTTGCTAAATCATCAGACATGATTTGAAGGGCATAGAGTAAATAGTCTAAATACTGAATTTCAGCAATAGGTCGTAATCCACGCATGGCCAAACCAATGCCTTGTCCCATAATCGTTGCCTCACGAATCCCAGCATCCTGGACTCTTGTCTCACCATATTTAACTTGCATTCCTTCTAGGCCTTGGTTGACATCACCAATTTTACCTGAATCTTCTCCGAAGACCATTGCTTCAGGATACTTAGCAAAGAGTGCATCAAAATTATCTCTAAGTATAATACGGGCATCAACCATCTCTTCAGTAGCATATTCAACTGGTGTATGGTCAAGCAATGCGGCTTCAGATTGTACGCTGTAGAGATGCGAACTGTAACGTTCGCGTTGTACCGCTTCTTCTTTCTTTAACCAGCTTTTGAGCGGAGTAACATCTATATTGCTGTCTCCCGCAACGGTCCGCAATGCTTTGCGTACTGCTTTAAAAGAATGTGCAACCTCCAAATCCTCATGGGATTCAAGGTCCTTGACGGTATTCGTTATAAAGATTCCTTTTTCTCCTTGTGTTTGAACGGCTTTTAATAGCGGTAGGACCTCGTTTTTTAATTGTATCGGGTGACTTTGGTAAATGCTCCAAGCTTCTTTCTTGCCCTCACGAGCGAGCTTCTTAGCTTCTTTAGTTACTGCGTCCAATTCTTCTTGACTGGCTACCTCGTGTGCTATGATCCATTCGCCGAATTTCAGGATGCAGTCGAAATCTTTCTCCCACTGTAAACGTTCTGCACTTTTATAGCGTTCGTGTGATCCAGACGTACTGTGTCCTTGCGGCTGTGTCATACCTTTTACGTGAATCATAACTGGAACATGCTCCTCACGAGCCACACGTCCAGCATGTAAAAATGTATTAATCAGGGCCGGGTAGTCCCAGGCTTCGACTACAAAAATATCATAGCCATTACCTTTTTCATCGCGCTGGAATCCCTTGAGAATCTCGCTTATGTCTTGCTTAGTGGTTTGATATTCCGCACCTACTGAAATTCCGTATTCGTCGTCCCAAACAGAGATGACCATGGGTACCTGCAGAACCCCTGCAGCATTAATAGTTTCAAAAAAGAGACCTTCAGAAGTGGAGGCGTTTCCTATAGTCCCCCATGCTACTTCCAATCCTTTATTCGAAAATTTATCACTACCCTCGAAAGAAACCTCTTTGTAAACTTTAGAAGCTTGTGCTAACCCTAACAAACGCGGCATTTGTCCGGCAGTTGGGCTTATGTCAGAGGAGCTGTTGTATTGTTTAGTAAGATTTACCCAGTCGCCGTTTTCGTCAAGAGATCTAGTCGCAAAATGACCGTTCATTTGACGACCACCTGCCATAGGTTCTTCCTTGATATCAGTTACAGCGTAAAGGGAGGTGAAGAAGCGTTTAGCATCCATTTCACCTAATGCCATCATAAATGTTTGATCCCTGTAATAACCGCTCCTGAAATCACCTTTTTCAAAGGCTTTCGCCCATGCGATTTGAGCCAATTCTTTTCCAGCACCAAAAATTCCAAACTTAGCCTTACCTGTAAGCACTTCGCGACGCCCCATTAACGAGCATTCACGCGATAAAACGGCGATTTTATAATCTTGGAGTACTTCGGTCTTGTACTCCTGGTAACTGATTTCTTTTTTCTGCTTTTCTGTCATGCGATAGGGTTGAGTTAAACTCTTTGCAAATATACGACAGAATCGGTGCTACATCAGACGCTTGAAGACAAACAAAACGAACAGGGTAATGACGATAAGTAGTAAGACCTGAATACCGCCACTCTTGTAATGAATCTTGTGTAACTGTAAGTCTCGACGGTAACTGATGAAAAGGTAAATCAAAAATACGATCGCAAATATTCCCGCAAATATCCAGTGGCCTGTTGTAATGTTTTCCATGTTGTAAATTTACAATGCAATCGTTCAAAATAAGCATGACATGCAGAAACAGATCAAACATGTAGAAAAGTTCCACGATACCTTCGGAATAGCTAATGAATATGCTCCAAAAGCTGACGTTTCTATGGATATTATCGCTTTAAGACACCGCTTAATGGCGGAAGAAAACGAGGAGTATCTCGAAGCTGCGACACAAGGGGATACGGTGGAAGTTGCAGATGCCTTAGGTGATATGATGTACATCCTATGCGGGACTATATTAAGTCACGGTATGCAGCACATCATCGAAGAAGTTTTTGAAGAAATTCAAGCAAGCAATATGAGTAAACTGGGAGCGGATGGCAAACCTATTTACAGAGCAGATGGTAAGGTGATGAAAGGCCCTTCTTATTTTAAACCAAACATTAGAGCTGTTCTGGAACGGGAGTAATAGGCGAAGTAAGGGACGATTTATTTGGCCGTAGCTCAAAGGTGGGCTGACAACCGGGTAACCATTCGGGAACGGCTGATTTTATGGGTATATAGGTGGCCTCTACATCACGAGCCATCCTTATTCGCTTTAATGCATCTTCTTGAAATACAATTTTCATCCAAGAGCAGCTGCTCTTGTTCATTCCTTCAATGCTGCCATCTTCACCCACATTATGAAGCAATGCTTGTGCATTTCCGTCAATACGAACACTTTTCAAAGCATTGTCGATAAAGCTTCCTTTTAGTTTCTTCCCGGTGGTTTGATCAAAGCATATGGAGTCCTTTGTTGTTGTGGTTATAGTCACATTGTTAAGCATGAACAAACTGTCTAATTCATTTGCATTTAGTTTCAATGCTGTAGAGTCGGCTCCAAATTCGCTATTTCCACTCCATAAGGTGGGAGAGGGGTAGAGCGCCAATTCTTCTGCATCCTCTTGAAATAGAAAATTAGGGCTGATGCCTTGAAAATCGGAACTAAAAAAAGACGTTTCACCGTATAAATGAACGATTTTATTGGAGTCTAATTGAGACCGTATAGCCAAGCTATCGCCCTTCGCATAAATCGTATCATTGTCCATGCTTTGCCTGTAAAATACCGGGTGATATGCTTCTACATAGACAGGATTCTTTTTATAATTGATAAAATCACTATTAAGTACAAATCCTTCCGCAGAGTCCGCTACCATTGCGTTACCATGCAATGTCCCGTCTTCGGAATTTAAAAAGTAATATAGACTGTCTGCCTCGATGTACTGTTTCGGGGCCATCATTTTTGCACCGTCATACAATTCTAGTAGGGTGGAGTCGGCGGAGTACGTTCCCTGAGAGCAGTACAGTTGTGTACTATCTCTAATGAGTTCTGTTGGTCCGGCGAAAGAGTATATATTTTTGTTAGGACTATACAATAAGGTATCGGTAGTCATTTTAAAGGCAGAGTCAACGGCTATGACATTTCCTCGTAACCGAACGACTTCGTATTCGGTATTGTAATTCCCAACATCAGATGTTATTCGTAGTTCTTTTCGTTCCAGTGTGGATCTAGTGAGATAATATGCCGTGGACGTATTTCTATCGTACTTCAAGACTTTGGTAGCAAGTTTAGATGACGGGGTTTTTAAAACCACATTATCTGAAATAGTAAAGGTTCGTTTATCTCCCTCGTACGTTAATTCTTCCCCTGTAATGAGCACGGTATCAGCTTGTCTTACCCGTACGTTGCCAAATGCTTCGAAAGTATTTTGTGGACGATATAAAACCGCAGAATCGCAATACATTAATGCAACGTCCTGTTTAAGAGTTACATTTCCTTTCAAATAATACGTTTGCACACCGTTATCACCTTTGATAAAATCGGTCGTATCGCTTCGAATAATTTGAATTTTCGTTTGACCCCACCCTGTGTTAGGGGTAGAGAAAAAAAGAGCCACACAAATAAGTATGGCCTTTTTCATTAGTCTCTAATTATTGTCTGGGCACGATCTGGCCCCACGCTTACTAGTGTAATAGGGACTCCAACTTCCGCTTCTATAAAAGAAATGTAGTCTTTAAAGCTTTGCGGAAAGACATCTTCAGAAGTCATTTGCATTAGATCCTCATCCCAACCAGGAAGTTCCGTGAAAATGGGTTCAATGAGGTCTTCCTGTAGTTTGTAAGGTAGGTGCTTTATAACCGCGCCCTTATACTTGTACGCAGTACAAACTTTGATCGGACCTATTCCACTTAAAACATCACCTTTCATCATCATTAACTCTGTAACGCCATTAACGTTGATTGCGTATTTCAATGCTGGTAAATCCAACCAACCACATCTTCGTGGGCGACCTGTAGTAGCGCCAAACTCGTGTCCGTTCTTTTGTATAGTAGCGCCAACTTCTTCAAATAATTCTGTCGGGAATGGCCCTGAGCCAACTCTAGTACAATACGCTTTGAAAATTCCGTAGACGTTTTTAATCTTATTCGGCGCAATACCCATACCGGTGCAAGCTCCCGCACAAGTTGTGTTTGAAGAGGTAACAAAGGGGTACGTACCAAAGTCAATATCTAGCAATGTACCTTGCGCACCTTCTGCCAGAATGGTTTGACCTTCTGCAATAGCATCATGGAAATAGGGTTCACTGTCAATAATATCCAGAGACCGTAGGAATTCTAGAGCCGCGAACCAGTTTTCTTCAAGCGATGCTAAATCATATTCAAACCCTTCATATCCAGCAAGTAACTGCTTATGTTTGGTAACCAATGCGTTGTATAGATCACTGAAATTGTCTAACTGAATATCGCCAACGCGCAGACCGTTACGTCCTGTTTTATCCATATAGGTCGGGCCAATACCTTTTAATGTAGAACCGATTTTCTTTTTACCCTTAGCCGCTTCACTCGCGGCATCTAATAAGCGATGAGTTGGTAGAATCAGGTGCGCTTTACGACTAATTTTTAATCTACTCAAGACGTGCGGCTCCTGATCAATGAGTTTATCTAATTCCACTTTAAAGATCACGGGGTCAATGACTACACCATTGCCGACAACATTCATCACGTTTTCGTGAAAGACGCCAGAAGGTATCGTATGAAGTACATGTTTTTTACCTTCAAATTCTAGTGTATGACCCGCATTAGGACCTCCTTGAAAGCGCGCAATGATGTCATACTTGCGCGTTAATACATCGACTATTTTACCTTTTCCTTCATCTCCCCATTGGAGACCTAAAAGCACATCTACTGCCATAATTAATTCTTGCTCGACTCTTTTCTTTTTGCATAGAAGTATAAACTGTGGCTTTCTACTTCTACACCAAAAATTTCTTCGATGGTTTGTTTTATGTTTTGAATGCGTGGATCGCAAAATTCGAATACCTCACCGGTATCTGTTAAGATGACATGATCGTGTTGTTTATTGAAATAAGACTTCTCATAAAAACTTTGATTCTGACCGAACTGGTGCTTACTAACCAATCCACAAGTTAGGAGCAACTCTATGGTATTGTATAGGGTTGCTCGTGAAACCCGATAGTTCTTATTTTTCATACTCAGGTACAAGGTTTCCACATCAAAGTGGTCGTCATTTTCGTAGATCTCCTTTAAAATAGCAAACCGCTCTGGAGTTTTGCGTTGATTATGCTCTTCCAAATAGCGGCCAAATACGTCTTTTACCTTATTGTATGCTTCTTGTGTACTCATGAGAAGTAAAACGCTAAAATACGTTGTATCAATTGAATTTACCTACACGAGAGACACTACTAATCCCTTCTAAATTCTTGATATTGTTAATAGTGTCCGTTAACCCCAATTTATCCGCGACTTCGATGGTTAGCTTGCCTGTGAATAACCCGTCATCTACGCTGAAAGAGATCGCCTTTATGTTAATACTAAGCTCGTTCGAAACCACTTTTGTTACGTCGTTTACGATTCCTATTCGATCCATCCCATTGATGAGTAAATTAATAGTTGAAAATGCACCTTTTCGATCTACCCATTTCGCTTTCAATGTTCTATTTGCAAATCTACTTTGCAGTAAAACTGCATTCGAACAGTCATCTCTGTGCACCTTTAGACCATCGGCGGTAGTTACAAAGCCAAAAACTCTGTCCCCAGGTAATGGATTGCAACATTTTGCAAGCGTGTAGTCCATTTCATGCTCATCTGTATCAAAGACAAGCATTAAATGATCGGACGACGGTTTACCAGTTTTATTACCCAGTTTCGTCTTAGCATAGTTGCTCTTTACTATGCGTTGCCTAAAGTAGTTGACTAAACCTGAGGTTTCTCGCGCATATTCACGCAGTTTTCCGTTGTCAATAACACCAAGACCGACTTTGTAGTATAATTCCTCCGGATTCTTTAAGCCATAGAAATTGACCAGCTTATGAATGTTACTGTTTGTTGCTTTTAGCTTGAGAACTTTCAGTTTGCGTTCTAGAATGAATTGTCCCTGACCTGTGATCAATTGCCTTTCTTTCTTTAAGCTTTGCTTAATGCGTTGTTTCGCTTTACTTGTTTTTACAAAACTCAGCCAATCTTCTTTTGGCTCTTGCTTTACAGAAGTCAAAACCTCTATCTGATCACCAGATTTAAGAGGGGTACTTAAAGGAATGAGTTTACCATTCACCTTTGTGCCCAGACAATGTGCCCCCACCTCCGTATGGATATCAAAAGCAAAATCTAGTGCAGTTGCTCCCTTCGGAAGAGTAAGCATTTCACCTTTCGGTGTAAACACGAATATTTCAGATGAAAAAAGATTCATCTTAAAGTTATCGATGAAGTCTTCGCTATCGTTCTCAGGATCATCGAGAAATTCTCGTATGCGGAGGAGCCAACGATCCAATTGGTTACTACCGGAGCTATCTTCCTTGTATTTCCAATGCGCTGCGAAGCCGTTCTCAGCAATATCATCCATACGTCGCGTCCTTATCTGAACCTCGATCCAGTGTCCATCTGGTCCCATTACGGTGGTGTGCAACGATTCATATCCGTTACTCTTGGGGGAGCTAATCCAGTCTCGTAAACGAGCAGGGTTTGGGCTGAAGTTCTCCGTTACTATCGAGTAGGCCTGCCAACACGTGGCTTTTTCTTTGTCTTTATCGGCCTCAAGAATGATGCGAATCGCATATTTATCATACACCTGTTCAAAACGGACATTCTGATTTTTCATTTTTCGTCGAATGGAATAGATGCTCTTTGTTCGCTTCTTTAAATCGAACGTTAAATTCGCTTGAGAAAGTTCTTCGAAAACTTTGCTCTCGAATTTATTTAGATAAGAAAAATCTTCACGTTGTAAACTTTCCATTCGATTATTGATGTCGTCAAAAATCTCAGGTTCTGTGTACTTTAAAGAAATATCCTCTAATTCTGTTTTTATACTAAACAACCCTAATCGATGGGCCAGCGGTGCATAAATAAATAGTGTTTCCGATGCTATCTTCAGCTGCTTATGAGCCGGCATACCCGACATAGTGCGCATGTTATGCAGTCGGTCTGCCAGCTTGATTAATATTACCCTCACATCATCAGATATAGTGAGCAACATCTTTCTATAATTTTCAAGCTGCATACTACTTTCCATGCTGACTACACCTGAGATTTTGGTAAGGCCGTCAATGAGTCTTGCTATGCTAGGACTAAACATACCTTCAATATCCACGAGTGAATAGTCCGAATCTTCGACTACATCGTGCATTAAGGCGGTGGCTATACTTGTAGGACCTAGACCTATTTCGGTAGCTACAATCTGTGCGACTGAAATTGGATGTGTGATGTATGGCTCACCACTTTTACGGTGCACGCCATTATGGGCATCTTTAGCCAACGAGAATGCACGCCGTATCAATTTTTGATCAGCGTCATCGGTTTTATATTCAATACTGTTCAACAGATCATTGAATACACTTTCTACTAGCTTATTATCCTTATCCTCGTTGGTCGTCATATCGACTTAGTCTATCAAAAAGATCGCGGGGCGCTTATGCAAATCAGGCAATTCTAAACTCCATTGCGCCACCGTTTGAGTTTTAATATTCTCACTATCTAAAGTAATATCTACAGCAATACAAAGCTTCGTTTCTGGATGTAAGGTGTTGATCAACTCTTCCAATAGTTTCCCATTGCGATAAGGTGTTTCCATGAAAATCTGTGTAATCCCGTCTCGTATATCTTTTTGCATGGCTTGGAACACTCGCTTACGAATAGGTCGATCGTGCGGCAAATAGCCTCTAAAGGCGAATTGTTGCCCATTAAATCCACTCGCCATTAACGCTAAGAGAATTGAAGAAGGGCCTACACATGGACGAACCTCAATTCCTTTACGATGTGCAATGCTAACAATCGTCGCACCGGGGTCGGCTACGCAAGGGACTCCTGCCTCTGAAAGAATTCCAATGGAATGTCCATTTTTGACAGGATCTAAAAATCCTGGTAGATCTAGAGGATCCGTCTGCTTATCGAGAATTTCAAGTCTCAACTCGCGCTGGTTTTTGTCAGGCAATAAATGCTTGATGTATGCACGAGCGGTTTTTTCATTTTCAACAATGAAGTAGGTTAGGCTATTGATGATAGCTACTACATCTTTTGGTAAAATTGAATCAAAATTATCTTTCCCTAAAGTGTTAGGGAGTAAGTATATAGCAGCCATTAGTGCGCTCTTAAAAAAGATTGAATAGCTTCTTCGAGAAGCTCGTAAACATGAGAAAAGCCTTCTTGTCCTCCAGTGTAGGGATCGGGTACTTGGCGATTTTCACCGGGATAGGACTCGTTCAAAATTAAACGGACCTTATTTTTTACTGATTCTTCAGGAGCCAATTGAATGAGATTCGAATGATTAGAACTGTCCATGGCGAAGATGATGTCAAAGAATTCGAAATCTTCTGCCGTCACTTGTCGCGAATGTTGATGGTCTATAGTAATTCCACGCTGTTTAGCTATCAAAATACTTCTTGTATCTGGACGTTCAGAAGCATGCCAACCCGATGTGCCTGCGGAATCTATGGTCCATTCATTAGGGGCGTACTTTTCCATTATGCCTTGGGCGAGGGGAGATCGGCAAATATTGCCCAAACAAACCATGAGTATTTTCATAAATAAAAAAAGTCAGTACCCTAAGATACTGACTCTAAAACATTCGTTAAACTGTTTTTTTAAGCGAGTGTGAGACGTTTTTGTAAATCGTCAACATACGTACGGAAACGTTTATCTGTTTCTTTCAAATTATTCACTGTTCTACACGCATGAAGAACAGTAGCATGATCTTTATTACCGCACTGTTGGCCAATACTGGCAAGACTATTTTTTGTGAGCTGTTTTGAGAAATACATGCTGAGCTGTCTCGCTTGTACAATTTCACGTTTACGAGTCTTTGATTTTAGTAATTCTAATGGCATATCGAAATAATCGCAAACCACCTTCTGAATAAAATCAATTGAGATCTCACGCGTTGTACTTTTTACGAATTTATCGACCATGGATTTAACCAACTCCATGGTAATCTGCTTTTTATTCAAGCTACTTTGTGCAAGTATACTAATGAGCGCGCCTTCGAGTTCTCTTATGTTGGAGTTGATCGAGTAGGCGATGTATTCAATAATGTCTTGTTCAACCTCAATGCCATCGTTGTAAAGCTTTTTGCCTAAAATAGCAACACGGGTCTCAAGGCCAGGTTTTTGAAGATCGGCACTTAAGCCCCACTTAAAGCGACTTAAAAGGCGTTGTTCCATTCCCTGTAGCTCAACTGGTGCACGATCTGAACTTAAAATGATCTGCTTGCCATTTTGATGGAGGTGGTTAAAAATCTCAAAGAATACATCTTGTGTTTTCTCCTTACCTGAGAAGCTTTGTACATCGTCAATTACTAATACGTCAATCATTTGATAGAAATGGACGAAATCATTTTTTGTATTGTTTCGAATACTATCAATAAACTGCTGCGTAAATTTTTCGGCACTCACATAGAGTACCGTTTTCTCTGGGTAGTTGTCTTTAATTTCAACTCCTATGGCATGCGCAAGATGCGTTTTCCCTAAACCTACTCCTCCGTATAGCATTAGCGGGTTAAATGAAGTGCCACCTGGATTCTTACTCACTGCATATCCTGCAGATCTAGCAAGTCTATTGCAATCCCCCTCGATGAAGTTTTCAAAGCTATAGTTCGGATTTAATTGGGAATCAATATTCAGTTTTTGCAAACCAGGTATGACGAAAGGATTTTTAATTTCCTTATCGTTCCCAATCTTCATCGGCATGTTAACGCTTTGACGAGGGTGTTTTTTGCGACCGCTGCTCGGTAGTTTCATTGTTGGGGCTTGAGCGTTACCGTATGCGTTTTCAAGCACGATGCTGTATACTAATTTTGCATCTTGGCTTAAGGATTTGGTAATGGCAGCTTTCAAGAGTTGTATGTAGTGCTCCTCGAGATATTCGTAAAAGAACTTTGAAGGTACCTGAACGGTGATAATGTTTGTTTGAAGTTTTACTGGTTTAATAGGTTCAAACCAGGTGCGGTAGCACTGGTCATCAACGTTGTCTTGAATAAATTGCAAGGCTTCATTCCAGACATCATTAACGCTTTTCTCCATGGTCAAATATTATCTTATCCCAAGGCTGTTCAAACTTGGGATAGTGTTGTGTGTATTAGTAAACTTTTCTGGCGGCAATCGAAGAGTGTAATCATCTTTTTGACTGCATAACAAATGTGTTCATAAAATCTGATTGAAAAAAATTTATTTGCTATTGTGTTAATAAAAAGTTTTGCTTAAGGAGATGTGTAACATGTTGATTTTCAGTGTTTAGTATAAATGCCCAAAAATTTTGAGTATAAATTACCATGTATCTCCCTAATTGTTCAAAAATCTCAATGTCGTGCTTTGTTTACACTACGTTAACAAAACTAAGCAATCTAATTTAGTGACTATGAAACATGTAGAAATTAAAGACACACATACGTTTCGACCGAGGTATTCTGAGACGGATCAAATGGGTGTAGTCTATTATGGAAATTACGCTGCTTATTTTGAGGTAGGTCGAGTCGAATTATTACGAAAATTGGGAGTTTCTTACGCACAGCTTGAAGCAGACGGAACGATGCTGCCTGTGGTTCACATGAGTATCGATTTCAAAAGAGGTGCGAAGTACGATGAAGAAGTCCAATTAGAGACATCTATAAATGAATTTCCCACTAGGAAGATATCATTTTACCACATCTTAAAAGATAAAGAAGGTAAGACGTTAGTTTCGGGTAAAGTAGTACTTGTGTTTGTAGATAAAATCACATTTAAACCGAAAAGCTGTCCAGAGGAACTCACTTCGTTATTTTCGAATGTGTCTTAATTAAGACACATTCACCTGTTCCATACTGAATTTCTAATATGCCCGATGTGCGGTCCGGAAGCATTAGTACCCCTGTAGTAGCTTTCGACCATAAAAGCTGCCCTGTCCAATTAAAACAATTAATCATAGCTGGTATGCCTTCGGCAGTTTTTAAAAAACTTCCAAATTCGCTACTAGCAATATGCTCCTTTTTAGCTCTAGAGGCAGATTCGCCTAATGCAGTAGCGGCAAGAATATTCTTCGGTGCACCAAAGGCCAAAGTAAGGGCATTATAGTGCGATCCATTGTAAAGTAAAGAATCGGCCCAAAGGAAATTTATCGCGATTTGCCTCAACGTTTGATTCGGCATTATAGAATGAACACCTTCTAAAATAATTTTATCAGCAACGCTTCCACCTACATTTGGATTTGCACTAAATTCTAACATTGCACTAGACATAATATCTGTGTGCTGGTAGATGGAGTTAAAAACCAGTTGATTGTAGTTCTTTACACCATCATAAGATACGCTTCTGCCGTTCCAAAATTCATTATTACCGTCCCAATCAAATACTCGCATACTCGATACACCCAAACGTCTGCCATATCGTTCTGCCAAATAATCCCCAAAGGCTTCATCAAAACTTCTTCGCTGCATTCCTAAATTTGTTCCTGGTGCCGCACCGTGGGATAGAGCGTGACCGAATTCGTGAATAATGACATCCGCATCTTCGGCATCATCAACACCGCCTTCTCCGAAATACAGGCGGGGAGGGGAATACCCGTAATTAAACATGCTGTTGTCTTGCCCATTCAATGCTTGTGCATCTGCTTGGATAGTATAAGTCATAATTGCGCCATACCCTAAGGTATTTAGGTATCTCGAGAGTGCTGAAACATGGTATACGCACATTACTTGTTCAAATTCAGGAGCCGTTCTACCACCGGTCCAATCTTGAGGTGAGGTACTGGGTAAAATATAAGGGGCATCAAAATCCACAATTTCTATATACTCATTACGAAGAAAGGTGGTGTCAGCAATCTTTTCTACCGTTAGCGTATCAATAATGCTTAATGAGTCTAATACAGTACCGTTCGCATCGTTAAGATCTTTATAAATACCTCCATACGTTAAATTGTAGGGGGTGAGCGGATCCGGGCTAAAAACTCTTACCGGAACTGTCGTGTCACTGAAGTGAACTGTTAGGTCTCGCTCGAGTAGCAGTGTACCTTCAGGAGTAATGTACCGGATTGCATGGAGCGCTCCATCCAAGAGTGTATCGGGTACAACTGCAAACCACTTGTCGTCATGATAAATCAAAGAAGAGGTGACTTCATCCGGCAATCTCGTGCGTTTATTAAAATCTAAGGTAGATTGTGATTTCAACACTTTTCCAGATGCATCTCTTACTTGTAAAAATTGTTCTTCTAGGAGCAAATTTCCGTCAAGAAGGTAGTGGTAACGCTCATAGATAGCATGAGGCGTAGTTGTTTTAAAAAACGAGCGCGTGGTAAGCTCCTGACTAAAAGTAGCGTTAACTACTAGGAAGAAGAGTAATGTGATGATTCTTTTCAAATTGGTCCTTTATTTCTTCATATTGACTTTGCACTACCTCCAGTGTATACGTTAAAGATAATCCTTGTTTTCTTTCAACCACGTGGAGTTCGGCTTGTTTAACTATTCGCTCTACAAAAGACAATTGGTCATAAGAGAATTGAAGATTGAGTTGTCCAGTGACCCAATTTTTTATACTAATGTTTTCGCGAATCGCGTCCTCCGCTGCTGTACCATAGGCTTCTATCAGCCCAGGCACGCCAAGCTTCGTACCGCCAAAGTAACGTACTACGACACAGCCAACATTCACTAATTCATGGCTTATTAATGTGCGAAGTATTGGAGTTCCTGCGGTGTGCGCAGGTTCTCCGTCGTCAGAGCTGCGCTCTATGATCGCTTCTGGATATACCCGAAGGGCCCAACAATAGTGACGAGCACTAGATTCTTGTGTTTTAATAAAATCCAATTGGACTTTAAAGCTGTCCTCATCTTCACAGTGAAAAAGGTAGCAGTAGAATTTACTTCCCTTTGATTTAAAAATGCCTTTTGATGGCCGTTCAACGCTGTAATAAAGATCGCTATCCTCGTTCATAACGGTCTGTTCCTAGCTTGTAGGTTGTCTGCGGTACGAGAAGATTTGGTGCAGTAATTCCCTCATTTATAGATGCGTTTGAGGTAAAACGGTGCCACTGGTCAACAATGCCCGAATCAACAAACGATTGAAGCACTCGACCTCCACCTTCGACCAAAACATGATGTATACCATAGTTCAAGAGTTCCGGAAGCCACTGCACAATTTCGTATGGATCGCAAATGATTTTATCCCCTTCTAGCTCTGATACTTTTCCGATAAAGAGTGGAGCGACTGCTAAATTTTCCAATGCGGATGAATTTGGCAAAGTGTTGTTTACTAGTATTATTGGTCGTGGATTCGTGCCATGGTAATTGCGCGTGGTAAGCGATGGCCGATCCCAATTCAAAGTTTTTGCAGAAATGAGGATACCATCGACTTCCGAACGTAACTGATGGGATTTTACTGCTGCTAATGGGCCAGATATTAAAGACGCCTCTTCATTTATTGTGCGCTTACTATCCAGATACCCATCTAAGGTTTGCGCCCACTTCAGTGTTACAAAAGGTCTATTGTTTTCTTTGTTGCAGAAGAAGACTTGATTTAGTTGTCGAAATGTAGTGGGGTCCGCAGAAAACAATACTTCTACGCCGTGCGACTGTAGGTGTTTGACTCCTTTTCCATTTACTAGAACATTAGTATCAGAGCAACCTATGACCACCTTAGGAATACGACTGTTCGTTATTAAAAGGCTACAAGGCGGCGTTTTTCCATAATGGGCGCAAGGTTCTAAACTGCAATACAAGGTACTAGAGGCGAGGAGAGATAGGTCTTTCACACTTTTAATAGCCATGACTTCTGCGTGTGGTTCACCAGCTTTGTGGTGGTATCCTTCACCGATTATTTCTCCATTATGCACGATGACCGCGCCAACCATTGGATTAGGTGCGGTACGGCCTTTGGCATAGTTAGCCAATTGTAAGCAACGTGTGAGAAACTTGGCGTGAGACATAGGGCAAAGGTAGTGGTGCAAGTCGTATTTTCGGCAGAGATGAAAACGTTGTCCTTTTATAAGCAAAATGCGCTCGCACTTCTTTCTACGATCTATGGTGCTCGTGAATCTGCCAATATTGTCAACTATTGGATAGAAGCGCGCTTAGGTTTGACACGTATGGATCAAGTTTTAAGGGCAGAGGAGGTATTCCAATTTGATTCGTACGAAGCAGAATTACAAGAACTTAAGGATAGGATACCTATTCAATACGTTGTAGGACACGCTTATTTCCAGGGACTTAAAATAGGATTAAATTCGGCAACCTTAATACCAAGGCCAGAAACCGAAGAATTAGTCAGTGAAGTGGTCAAATTAATTGATGCAACGCAAGCAAAAAGAATTATTGATTTAGGAACAGGTAGTGGCTGTATAGCGCTGGCCATTAAAAGTATTCGACCTGATACTGAAGTATTAGGGTTTGACAACAATCCCGATGCCATTGACCAAGCAAGAAGAAATGCAGATACGCTTGAATTGGATGTAAACTTTATTGTTGCCGATCTTTTTGACTATTCTTTTGAATCGGCCGATATAATTGTAAGCAATCCTCCTTACATCCCTATTTCCGAATGTGAGGATATGGAGGAACATGTGTTAGCGCATGAACCGGGGGGCGCCCTCTTTGTCTCTGATGAACAGCCGCTCCTGTTCTACGACGCTATTTTTGCATTAGGTAAGAAGATCCTTACGAATCGTGTGGGCTGGATGGTTTTTGAAATCCACCATCTTTTTGGTGAAGAAATGCGGCAACTTGGTGTCAAATATTGCGCAAAAGAAGTTAAATTAATAGAGGATTTGCAGGGCAAAGACCGAATGCTATTAGCTAGATATGGACGTACAGATTGAATTAGAACGCCTGCGCACTGAATTACACGAGCACAACCATCGGTACTATACCCTTGATACTCCTGTCATAAGTGATTACGATTTTGATCAATTGCTCAAGAAACTAGAGCAATTAGAGGCTGCCTATCCGGAATTTTTCGATCCAAACAGTCCCACGGTTCGCGTCGGTGGATCGGTGACAAAAAACTTTGAAACTGTGAACCATAGGTTTCCGATGCTCTCGCTCGGAAACACCTATAGTCTAGAAGAATTGCAAGAGTGGATCATCCGCGTCCAAAAATTAGCACCGGAAGCGACTTTCGTATGCGAATTAAAATACGACGGCGTTGCCATAGGAATTCAATACGTAAATGGTGCTTTAACCCGTGCTGTTACAAGGGGAGACGGTACCCAAGGAGATGATATTACGACAAATGTACGTACGATAAAGAGCATACCATTACTGCTCAACCCCCCGTTCCCAGAAGATTTCGAAATTCGAGGCGAAATTGTACTTCCTCATGCCCGATTTGAGGATCTGAATAAACAACGACAGAACCAGGGACTTCCACTCTTTGCAAACCCAAGAAACTGTGCGTCTGGTACCTTAAAATTGCAAGACAGCGGAGAAGTTGCGAAAAGAGGATTAGATGCGTACCTCTATTATGTTTTACCTGAAGGAATTCTCGCTTCAAATCACAGCGAAAGTATAGCTCTTGCTGGGAATTTAGGTTTTAAGATTCCGAAGACAGAAGATCGATTCATTGCGAATTGTGACGGTATTGAAAGTATTATGAGCTTTGTAGAATACTGGGACATTGCGCGTAAGAATCTTCCGTTTGACATTGACGGCGTAGTGATTAAAGTGAATAGCTATAAGGCACAAGAAGACCTGGGTTTTACAGCGAAGAGTCCGAGATGGGCTACCGCATTTAAATTTAAGGCTGAACGAATGCCAACTATTCTCGAGTCTGTTACGTATCAAGTGGGCAGAACCGGCGCTATTACACCGGTAGCAAATCTGAAACCGGTTTGGTTAGGTGGAACGACAGTAAAAAGGGCTTCATTACACAACGAAGATCAAATCGCCGCGCTAGATCTGCATATTTGGGATGAAGTGTACGTAGAGAAAGGCGGCGAAATTATACCTAAAGTGGTCGGCGTAAATGTTGATCAAAGAGAGGAATCTTCCCAGCGGGTTGTTTTTATATCGAACTGTCCGGAATGTCATTCACCGCTTTCAAGACATGAAGGAGAGGTACAGCATTATTGCCTTAATGAGGACGGTTGTGAACCCCAAATTAGCGGTAGAATAGACCATTTTATTTCTCGAAAGGCCATGGATATAATGGGTATGGGCTCTGAAACTGTAGCGTTACTTGTGAATAAAGGATTGGTCAAAAGGCCTGCTGATCTTTATGAACTAACCTTTGACGACCTTATCCAATTGGATGGATTCAAAGAAAAGAGCGTATTGAATATTCTTGACGGTATTGAAGCTTCTAAGCAGCAACCGTTTGAGCGCGTTTTATTTGCGATTGGTATTCGTCACGTTGGGGCTACCGTAGCTAAGAAGCTTGTTCGTCACTTTAGATCCATGGATGCAATCATGGCAGCGGATAAAGAGGAGCTATTGGCCGCAGAGGAGATTGGCGAAGTTATTGCGGACCAATTGTTAACTACTTTTCAAAAACCAGAACGACATTCTGAAATTCAGCGAATGCAATATTATGGACTCCAATTCGAGGCTGAGATTCAAGAGCAGGCTACGGATTCGGCTATAACAGGAAAAAAAATTGTGGTTAGTGGCGTCTTTAATAGCATTAGCCGAAATGAACTTAAAACTCTTATCGAAACACTAGGGGGTGTGAACGTAAGCAGCATCAGTAGTAAAACAGATTGTGTTTTCGCAGGCGAGGGGATGGGTCCGGCAAAGCTTAAAAAGGCAACGCATCTCAATGTGCCGATTTTAAACGAAAATGAGGTTCGTACCTTACTTAATTTATGAGACGGATTAAAGAATTTTACTGGAGGCGTGGACTGAGAAATGCCGCTGCCAGTAAACGCTTACTGAAGAATGCTACGCCGAAGGTGACCGTGCTAACTGCAGATATGGATCTTATCGCTTTGGTAAAAGAACACTTTTCCGCCGTAGATTTTGTTTATTTCGAAAACATGAAGAGGCCTAAAGATGAAGTAACGAAGACTTTTCATTTATACCGAGATGATTTTAATTTTAAAGGGGAACCGAAGCGGTTAATCCAGGAGCCGGGTGATAACCACATCTTATTAAATCTTGAACAAAATCCAGCAAATTTAACTTGGTATTGGTATGCCAGAAACTACGACATTAGGGTAGATTTGTGTGGAACCTATGACAACGCTGATTTGAGCATTGCTAATCCTAATGTATCCCTCAAGGAACAGTTAGAAATGCTTAAAAACATGCTTAATGTAATGACTACAAATGAATAAAATAGACCTATCTGGAGTCGGTGTAGCACTCGTTACTCCCTTTCAACGTGATGATAGCCAAAGCGTGGACTATGATGCGCTAGAACGTTTATTAGAGCACTGTATTTTTAATGGTGTAACCTACTTTGTTGTAAACGGTACTACTGCTGAAAATCCAGTATTAACTACCGATGAAAAGCAACGTATTCTGCAGTTTGTACTAAAAATTACTGCAGGCAGAATTCCCGTCGTTTTCGGTATCGGCGGTAATAATACCAATGCTTTAGTTGAAGAGTTAAACGTGTTCGATACGGAAGGTGTTTCGGCAATACTCAGTGCAAGTCCATACTACAACAAGCCATCCCAAGAAGGAATTTATCAGCACTATGCCGCTCTTAGCGCTGCAAGCCCTCTACCATTAATCGTATATAATGTTCCTGGAAGAACCAGCAGCAATATCAGTGCGCAGACCACGATTCGCCTTGCCAAGGACTTTGGCAATATCGTCGCTATTAAGGAGGCCAGTGGCAACCTGGATCAAATCACGGAAATATTGCTCGAAAGACCTGCGGGTTTCCAAGTGTTATCTGGAGATGATAACCTGACGTTTGCAATGATGGCCTTAGGTGCAGAGGGTGTTATTTCAGTAAGTGGGCAAGGAGTTCCTGAAGTCTTTTGCGCTATGGCTAAGCACATGAAGGAGGGTCGGTGGACCCAAGCTCGGGCTGCTCATTTAAGTATTTACGACTTAACGAACCAATTATTTGAGGAAGGTAACCCCGCAGGTATAAAAGCATTATTGGAGACCAGAGGCATCACTCAGGCAACCGTCCGCCTGCCTCTAGTAGAAGCTACGGACAATCTTAAGAATACATTAGCTGCAAGTTTAGAAATTCTTAACCTGACCTAATTCATTGTTAATTAAGCACACAATCTTAACCTTAAGCTAAGTCAGTTTAAACACAGCCTTTTGGTTTTCTAAGCATGTTTGTTAAAAGACATGGCCACTAATGAAATCAAAACGACCGTTAGAAGTTTGCGTTATAAGCGACTTGCATTTGGGTACCTATGGATGCCATGCAAAGCAGTTGAATCCCTATCTCAAATCCATCCAGCCTAAAACCCTTATTCTTAATGGTGATATCATTGATATTTGGAATTTTCGCAAACGCTATTTCCCAAAGGACCATCTCAAGGTAGTTCGAACGATTTTAAAAATGGCCGCTTCAGGCGTAGATGTACACTACATAACCGGTAACCACGATGAAGCGCTGCGTAGATTCAGTAACACGACCATTGGTAAAATTCAATTGTCAAACAAACTAGTGCTCAAATTGGATGGCAAGAAAGTGTGGATTTTTCACGGTGATATTTTCGATCGAAGTATCCAAGGTGCTAAAATTATTGCAAAACTAGGCGGTTGGGGATATGACTTCTTAATCCTTTTTAATCGACTCCTAAATGATGTACTAACAGCGATCGGTCGCGAAAAGTACAGTTTTTCGAAAATGGTAAAGGAACGAGTAAAACAAGCAGTCAAGTTCATTGGCGATTTTGAACAAATAGCGGCAGATTTGGCGATCAAAAAAGGTTATGACGCGGTTATATGCGGACACATCCATCAGCCTCAAATTCGCGAAGTGCAAAGCGCTAACGGCAGCACAATGTATATGAATAGTGGCGATTGGGTCGAAAACCTTACATCACTTGAATACATGGATAAAAAATGGCAACTATCCACTTTTCCACAGAGTAAAACCATTAGCTTCGACGATACTGAAGATGAACCGTTCGATGATGATCTATTGGAAGAGCTTACAAAAGCTGTATAGTCCATGAAAGTTTTATATGCGCTTCAAGGCACGGGGAACGGCCATGTGGCCCGTGCTAGAGAGCTTGTGCCGCTTATTTCGCAAACATGTGAAATAGACATTCTAGTGGCCGGAAACCAGAGTCAGATTGATCTTGGTTTTCCTGTACGATTCAAAAAGTTTGGCCTTACCATGAAGTACAACACAAGTGGTGGGGTTAGCTATTTCAAGAGCTTCTTCGGTAATAGGCCTTTGCGGTTTTTAAAAGATGTGTTTTCACTCCCGGTTAAGGAATATGATCTAGTGGTTATAGACTTTGAAGCTATTGCTTCTTATGCGTGCCTGTTGCGTGGGGTAAAGAGTTTACAATTAAGTCACCAAGCCGCATATTGGTCAAAGTTAACACCACGACCGGAGCCTCACGTATGGCATTGGGAATTCGTCTTGAGGCACATGTCACCGAGTCATTATAAAATAGGCTTTCATTTTAATGCCTACGATACGTTTATTTTACCACCCATTATAAGAAGCGAAGTTCGTAAGCTAACGCCTACACATGGAGCACATTATACAGTATATCTACCTGCATACAATGCTGCGACCTTGGCACAATGGTTTAAAAAATTCCCCAAAGAGTTGTTTACCGTTTTTACCAAAGAAAAAAACGTTAGTAACACTTTAAATTGTACATTTTTATCAGTTGATAATGAGTTGTTTATGAATTCCATTTGCGATTCTAAAGGCCTCATTTGTAGTGCTGGTTTTGAAGGCCCCGCTGAGGCGATGTATTTGGGTAAAAAATTGCTGATTACGCCCATAATAGGGCAATACGAACAGGCCGCCAATGCGATCTGTGCAGAGAGAGAAGGAGCTTTGATTTTTAAACAATTGGACGAAAGTGCTCGTCCTGTATTCGAGCTCTTTTTTAAATCGGAAAATTCTGTTAAAAGAGCTTGGCCGAACTTCGCAGAACAGCTTGTTGAGTGTATTTTATACAACGCTAAAAAAGGTATAGCTTTGGACGATATTTCCACTCTACAACTTCACTAAAAACCGTATCTTTGCGCGTTCATGAAATTAATTAGACTAGCTACATACGTACTGTTCGCCCTGTTTTTGACAAATTGTGGCGAATACCAGGAGGTTCTTAAGAGCAAAGACCTTGATTATAAATTCTCGAAAGCCGTGGAATACTACGATGCAGGGGAGTATAATAAGGCCTACCCAATCTTTGATGAACTAATCTCACTGTACCGCGGTACTCACAAGGCGCAGGAGGTCTATTTCTATTATGCACACACGTTGTATTTACAGAAGAATTACATACTCGCTGGTTACCATTTCAAGAATTTTTACAAAACGTTCCCTCAGAATGAACAAGCGGATGAAGCTGCATACCTCACGGCATATTGCTATTATTTAGAGGCACCTAAACACAGTCTCGATCAGGCCTATACCTTTAAAGCCATCAACGAAATACAGCTATACATCAATACGCATCCAAAATCGGATAAGCTTGAGGATTGCAATTCATACATGGAAGAGCTCAGAAGTAAACTGGAACTAAAGAGTTATGAAATAGCCTATCAATATTTTAAAACCCGACAGTACAAAGCGGCAATGACTGCCTTCACAACAACAGTTAGTGAATATCCTGACACACCATACCGCGAAGACGCTCTATATTATAAGACTTTAGCCGCATTTAAATTGGCAAATAATAGCCTGGCATCGCTTCAAGACGAAAGATTCACAGAAGCGAAAACAGCATTAAATGATTTTGAAGAAGCGTTCCCAAACAGCGAGCGCATTGAAGATTTACGTAAATTGATACATTAAATTCCTGATTTCCTATGGATTATAAAAAAATGCAAGCGGACAAGAATACCCGCACGCACAACACCAATGCAATTGATGCACCTACGGATAATATCTACGAAGCGTTGACTATTATCTCAAAGCGTGCGGAACAAATCAATGATATTACTCGCGAAGAGTTACACGCAAAACTTCAGGAGTTTGCTTCCTCAACAGAATCTCTTGAAGAGATTTTCGAAAACAAGGAGCAAATTGAAGTGAGTAAGTTCTATGAGAGTTTGCCAAAGCCAACTGCAATGGCTCTTCAAGAGTGGTTAGAAGATCGTATCTACTACCGCAAAGAGAACGAAGAAGAGAAATAGAACGTGGAAATGGGGCCTTTGTACCAGCGAAAGGTGCTGCTTGGTGTATCCGGCAGTATTGCAGCCTACAAAAGTGCTTTTTTAGTTCGTGAACTCATAAAATGGGGTGCTGAAGTTCAGGTAGTGATGACCACTGCTGCGAAGGATTTCATCACCCCATTAACGCTTTCTACCCTGAGTACACGTCCGGTGTATAGTACTTTTCTTCACGAAGAAAAGAAGAAATATGGGGTGTGGAATAACCATGTAGACCTCGGCCTATGGGCTGACCTCATGATTATTGCACCTGCTTCAAGCAATACACTATCAAAATTGGTCACTGGTGCCTGTGACGATTTACTCTCGGCAGTTTACATGAGTGCAAAGTGTCCCGTCTATGTGGCTCCTGCTATGGATTTGGACATGTATAAAAATAAAGCTACTCGAGCTAACCTTGAAGAGTTAATCGCTAGAGACGTGACAGTTATACCTGCAGAGCATGGTGAATTAGCCAGTGGTCTGGTAGGACAGGGACGAATGGCTGAGCCTGAGGCTATATGTCAATACATTTCAGCGCACCTTTTGAAACAACTTCCCTTACACGGTAAGAATGTCCTCATTAATGCTGGTCCCACCCACGAGCACATCGATCCGGTTCGGTACCTAGGAAATAATAGTACAGGTCAAATGGGCGTTGCCTTAGCCCATGCTGCACGATCTTTAGGTGCAGCTGTCACTCTAGTTCTAGGCCCCACACAGTATCCATTAGACTTAAATGGTCTACATGTGGTTCGCGTTGTTAGCTCAAAAGAGATGTTAACAGCCATGCAAGAATATTACCATTCTTCCGTTTTAACCATATGTACAGCAGCCGTGAGCGATTTCGTCCCAAAGGCTGCTGCCAACAAGAAACTAAAGAAGAGCACTTTGAAGGGTACCATGACCATTGACCTTGAAGAAACTGCAGATATTCTCGCAAGCTTAGGTAAGACGAAAAGAATAGATCAAAAACTAGTCGGTTTTGCTTTAGAAACAAACGATGGTGTGGGGTATGCGAAAGATAAGTTGGTGAAGAAAAATGCAGATGCGATTGTGTTAAACACTTTAAGTTCGAAAACTGGATTCGAATCAAACACCAATGCCGTAGAAGTATTCTACCAAGACGGAGAACAGCAATCCTTTCCACTTTTAGATAAAAGTGAATTAGGTCAACAACTGCTCAGTGCAGTACTCAATAAATTTCAATGGGTATGAAAAAGAGCATCTTCGCCCTTGTCATTTTCACTTTAATTTCCCTTCAAAGTAAGGGGCAGGAGCTTCGTGCTACAGTTAAAGTTCTAAGCCCGGAAGTACAAGCGACTAACAAAGACATTTTCCAAACCCTCGAAACATCCATGGAGAATTTCCTCAATGGCTATGCCTTTACAGATCACAAATACAGTGATGAAGAGCGGATTGAATGCAACTACATTATGACCGTAAATAGTTTAAGCGGGAATAGATTTGATGCCACTTTGCAAGTACAGTATTCGAGACCTGTATACAATAGCAACTATAATTCTCCTGTATTCAAAGTGCTTGATAAAGACGTCGTCTTTAGCTACCAAGAAAATGAACCTATAGACTTTCAACAAAATACGTATACCACAAATCTCAGTTCCATTTTGGCATTTTATGCCTACACCATCATTGGTCTAGACCGTTGCACTTTTAAAGCAAACGGTGGAGATGCGGAATTTGCTATTGCGCAGAATATAGTAACGACTGCTCAAAGTAATGGTGGTGCAAGTGGATGGAAAAGTTTTGACGGCACTAAAAACAGATTCTGGATTACAGATGCGTTGATGAGTCCTGTTTTTGAGCCTGTGAAAACCACTATATATATGTACCACAGACAGGGATTAGACCTTATGTATCTAGCCGAGAATCATAAACAATCTTTAGAGACCATCGCAACTAGTTTGAAAGCATTGGAGGCCCCCAATCAAAAGCGTCCCAATAGCTACCTTTTGAACCTGTTCTTCGACGCAAAGAATATGGAGATTTTATCGCTTTATTCGGAAGCTTCAGCGCTTGGCGTCGATACAAAAACGCTGCAGACGACTTTAGAAGAATTGGACCGCACACACGCGAGCAGTTACAGTGATATAGGAGGGAAGTAATGCTAAAGCGACTCAGAATACAAAACTTTATACTGATTGATCAGTTGGACTTACCCATTTTCTCTGGGATGACTGCAATGACAGGTGAGACAGGCGCCGGTAAAAGTATTCTACTAGGGGCGCTGGGTGTTGCATTAGGCCAAAGACTTTCCGCAAAGGCTGTGCTAAAAGACAAAAGCGTTAAGGCAATTGTTGAACTTGAATTGGTATTACCGAGGCATCTAGAAGCTGAATTCCATTCAAAGGATATCGATTTTGATACGCATAGTGTCTTTCGCCGCGAATTATTACCTAATGGTAAATCGAGAGCATTTATTAACGATACGCCTGTAAAAAGTAGTGATTTAGCCTATTTCGCAGGCCAGTTTATCGATATCAATAGCCAGAGTGATTCTGGCTTACTTACGGATGTTGCGAAACAAATTGAATTGATTGATTCTTTCGTAAAACCAGAAGAGGAGCGTGGGGAATACAGCAGGATTTACTCTGCTCTAAAGGCCGTTCTTAAAGAACAAAAGGTTCTTATCGAACAAGCCGATACGAGTGACCTGGATTACCTCGAATTTTTATACCACGAGCTAGATAAAGCGAATGTAAAACCAGGTGAATACGAGGAGATTGAAGAATTGGTTCGTTTAAATAAAAATGCAAGCGATTTTAACGAGCAATACACTGAATTAGCAGAACTCATAGGCGGTAATTCAAAACTTCTAGATCAATTGTTTAACGTTGAGTCTAAGATGGCTCGACTCGCAACAAACGAAGCCTCTATAGAGTCGTTATTGGAGAAATTGCTTGAAATAATTTCACAGACGCAATCCATAGAACGTGATATACTGGACCGCATAGCAGCTGCTGAACTCACCGTAGATGTGGATGCATTGATCGATCGAAAACATCAAATAGATGGTTTAATACGAAAACATCGGGTTTTAGATGCGGATGCTTTGGTAGTGAAATTTGATGCTCTGGGTGCTCAGATAAAATCTATTAAGGATAAAGATTCCGTACTCAAGAAATTGAAATCCGAACAAATTAAGCTTGAGGGTTCATTAAAAACTGCCGGGACTAAACTGCATGCCAAACGATTGGAGTCAACCCAATTCATTCAAAATGCGCTCATCGGTTATTTAAGTGATGTGGATTTACCTAAGGCGAAAATAGAGTTGATATGGCAGGAGCAGTCCCCAGCATCGATAGGACTTTACAAGCCTTTATTCATGTTTAGTGCAAATCCTGGTAGCCCGCTCGAGCCATTGAATAAAGTTGCATCTGGTGGAGAACAAAGTAGAGTGAAATTAGCGCTGAAAGCAGCCTTAGGTAAACACATCACTTTGAGTTGTCAGATTTTTGACGAAATAGATACGGGCATAAGTGGTGCCACCGCAGAAAAAGTTGGTAATCTCATGTCTGAATTAGCCAACAATCAGCAAATTATAACCATTACTCACTTGCCTCAAGTGGCGTCAAAAGGCAACACACATTGGCTGATTTCTAAGTCATCAACGGAAACGACCACAGAAAGTAGCGTAAATGTACTGACTGACGAAGCACGCGTGGAGGAGCTTGCTCGAATGCTCAGCGGAGCGAAAATTACTCAAGCAGCAAAGAATCAAGCAGAAGCCTTGTTGAAAGCTAGGTAAAACCTATTTTCGCAGTCTATAACAAACAAAAGAATATGTCAAACGGATTACTCAGTGGCAAATGCGGTATTGTATTTGGCGCTTTAAATGCAGATTCTATTGCTTGGAAAGCAGCAGAAGCAATCCACGCGCAGGGTGGTAAAGTAGTATTGACAAATGCACCTATAGCCATGCGCATGGGCGAATTAAACAATCTAGCTGAAGCAATTGACGCCCCTATAATAGCTGCTGATGCTACCAGTATGGAAGACTTGGATAAGTTAATCACTGGTGCTATGGAACATTTCGGAGGTAAAATTGATTTTATCCTCCATAGTATAGGGATGAGTGTAAACGTTCGCAAAGGCAAACACTACACAGAATTGAACTACGATTGGCTTCAAAAAGGTTGGGACGTAAGCGCTGTTAGTTTCCATAAAGTGATGCAAAGCGCTTGGAACCACGATGCAATGAGCGAATGGGGTTCTATTTTAGGGTTAACCTATATGGCAGCGCAGCGCACATTCCCTGACTATAACGATATGGCGGACAACAAGAGCTACCTAGAAAGTATTGCACGCAGCTTTGGTTACCATTGGGGCGTTCGTAATAATGTACGCGTTAATACGATATCTCAGAGCCCAACGCCAACTACAGCGGGATCCGGTGTAAAGGGATTTGGTGGGTTTATAGCCTATGCAGAGAAAATGTCGCCACTAGGCAACGCTACTGCTGAAGATTGCGCGAACTACATTGTTGCTATGTTCTCTGATCTTACGAAGCGTGTAACAATGCAGAATTTATATAATGATGGAGGCTTCTCAAACATGGGTGTTAGCGACTTAGTGATGGCTCAATTCATGGAAGGAGAGCCAGAAGAATAAATTCTTCTCGTTATTTCATATTAAAAGCCACTCTTAATTAGGGGTGGCTTTTTTATACAGCACAAGTTCTGCTTTCTCAAATACCGTCTCTACAATAAAACCTTCAGGAACGGGATCGTTTAAACGTGTGAGGAGATAGGGTTGCTCATTTTCAGTTAGATAAAGCTTATGGTATCTAGATGCAATTGCGTTATCCTTCCAGAATTCATTCAAATCATATACCTGAATGACCTGCAGATCTAAGTCGTTCGCAATACTGCTATAGGCCTTGATGGTATGCTTATCTCGTGATGGAGACTTACTGAAATAGAGGGTAAGAATTATGGCAATAGACCATAATCCCAGATTCATCAATGAAATATACTTCACCCACCGCGTACGATTAATACCCCACGGCCATGGCGCTTGTTCATAAAGCATACCAAATGCAAGCATCCAAAATGCCATAGAAGGCATGAAATAGTAGTGCTCTTGGCGGTGTAAAAACAGAAAGGGAATTGTTGCGCAAATGGCAATACAGAACATTAAGATGCTTTCTCTCCGCAAAGGATAGCTACTACCTCGTCTCCAAGCCAAAAGAACTAAAACCAGTATTGGAAGTGTTAATTGTTTTACCAATTCACCTAAACTCAAAAGCACCGAACTCTCGGCCCCTCTAAGTCCTCGCAATGAGGGCAGTAACTGTTGATTTAAATAACCTTCAAAGAATTTAGCAAAGTCGGGCTCATACGTATAGAAATAGCTAAAAAGAACGCTGCTACTCAAAACCATGACAACCATTGAAGTCAGTGCATTCCACCTAAATTCTTTGAATAATACTGCAACAAGAGGCAGAACGATTAGCGGAAACAGTGCCACAGGTCCTTTAATGCCCAAAGCAAGAAAGAATAATACCCCAGCAAATGCACTCCATAGGTAATTCTTTTTCCATGTACCTTCAATGAGAAGCCATACTACAGCTAACGCTGCAGCATTTAAAGGTGCTTCCAGGAGGTTGTTTTGGTGTACCCATAATACTGTAGGTGTGAGCGTCCAGAGCAACTGCGGTATCCAGCTTCTATGTGCCGATGGGATAAGTAAAGCCCAGATTCGGCGTATCATTAGAATACTGAGTCCGTAGAGCGTGTATGCGTAGAAGCGATCCACCCAAGCTTGATCTCCAAACAGTCTATAGAAAACAGAATGTATCGCAAATGAGAACGGGGGATGTTCGTAGTATTCAGGATGAACAAAAGGGGAGTATTGAGGTGACCAAAACTGACCCACACCTTCATTTAAATTTCTTGCAATAGCAGCGAAGGTTAATCCATCGAAAAACATTCCTTGAGTAAAGAGCAATGGCAAAAGGAGTACCGCAGCTATGGCCCAAGAAAATTGGTTCAACCGGTAATTAATGATGTGACTCATTTAAAACTCGCTCTTTAAATGAAAGGTGATCTTATCAAATTTATCCTGAGCCATTTGAAGAGAGAATTGAGAATCCGCTAAAAACACGAGTCTGCCAAATTTATCTTCTGCAAGATAACGTTGTTTCAGCGTGCTAAACTCCTTAAGCTGCGCCTCATCGTGACTTTCAATCCAGCATGCTTTAAAGGCAGGGAAATTCTCATAGGTACATTTGGCGTTGTATTCGTGTTCTAAACGATACTGAATCACCTCATATTGAAGTGCGCCAACAGTCCCAATAATTTTTCGATTATTCTGTTTCAAAGTAAAAAGTTGCGCAACGCCCTCGTCCATCAATTGGTCAACCCCCTTATTTAGTTGCTTGGCCTTTAATGGATCGGCATTATTGATGAACCTAAAGTGTTCTGGGGAAAATGAAGGAATACCCATATAATGTAAGGACTCCTTTTCAGACACTGTGTCGCCTATCCTAAATGAGCCGTTATCAGGGATGCCAATAATATCTCCAGGAAATGCTTCCTCTATGGTACTTTTCTTTGAGGCCATGAATGCAGTAGGAGCACTTACTCTAAAAGTCTTGCCCGTTCTAGTATGTACGTAGGTTTTATTTCGCTCAAATTTCCCGCTAACTACTTTTAAGAAGGCAATTCTATTGCGATGATTAGGATCAATATTAGCGTGTATTTTAAAAACAAAACCTGAAAATTGGTTTTCGTTAGGCTCCACAATGCGTTCTTCGGCTTCCTTCGCTTGAGGTTCGGGAGCGATTTCTTGAAAACAATCTAAAAGTTCACGTACACCAAAGTTGTTCAATGCGGAACCAAAAAACACAGGACATTGTGCTCCCTTTAAATAGGCGTCCTGATCAAACTCTGGATATACGGCCTCGAGTAATTCTAGATCGTTTCTAAGCTCTAGCGCAGCTTCGTCGCCAACTCGCTCTTCTAGTAAAGGGTCATTAATGTCCTCCACTGATGTACCTTCGGAAATCTTCTGTTTATTATCACTTGAATACAAATGAAGATTCTTCTCCCACATATTGTATACCCCCTGAAAGCGTTGACCCATTCCAACAGGCCAAGAAAGTGGACATAAGGTTAACCCTAATTTTTGCTCAACTTCATCAATAAGATCGAAGCCGTCTTTCCCTTCACGGTCAAGTTTATTGATGAAAACTATAATAGGAGTGTCGCGCATACGACAAACCTTTACCAATTTTTCTGTTTGTGCTTCCACACCTTTGGCCACATCAATAACAACAATAACGCTATCACAGGCTGTGAGAGTGCGGTAGGTATCTTCAGCAAAATCTTGGTGGCCCGGTGTATCAAGAATGTTGATTTTCTTATCCTTATATAAAAATCCCATGACGGAGGTAGCAACGGATATACCGCGCTGCTTTTCAATCTCCATGAAATCAGAAGTAGCTGCTTTTTTAACTTTATTACTTTTCACAGCGCCCGCTTCCTGGATTGCACCTCCAAAAAGCAAGAGTTTTTCCGTTAAAGTAGTCTTCCCAGCATCCGGGTGGGAAATGATCCCGAAGGTTCTGCGTTTTCTAATTTCTTTCTCGAAGGCCATGATCAGATTTTTGAACGGCAAATATACCAAAGGATTCTTCGGGGATTTAGTGGTTATTTATTGTACTCGCGCTGTTTTTGTTAAACAATATATCTTTTCTGAGGTTAGCAAGAAGTGGAAAGTAAGTATTCAATTAAAGATTTAGAACAATTAAGCGGTATCAAGGCCCATACAATACGTGCATGGGAGCAGCGATACAAGCTAATAGAGCCTAAACGGACAGTAACAAACATTCGTTATTATGGTGATCACGATTTACGTGTTGTTTTAAATACATCCGTACTTCTTGGTGCGGGGTGGAAAATCGGGAAGGTTTCGAAGCACTCACCAGATGAACTAGCGTACCTTGCTTTAGAGGCTAGTCCATACGAGGGTAATTTTACTTATGAGTTGAATGAGCTAAAGTTTGCCACGCTTGGTTTTGATATCAAGAGGTTTGAGGCAATAATGGACCATTGCATAGAAAAATATGGTGTCCATGCTACTTACAGAGAGGTCATTGGTGACTACATACAGGAGCTTGGTAAGCTTTGGCTTTCAGGAAGTGTAGGTATCTCACAAGAACATTTTGTTTCGTCATTAATAAGGCAAAAAATATATGCTGCGATTGATGCACTTCCAGCTATAGCTAACGAGAACAACGGAAAGTACGCTATTTTCCTTCCTGCGAATGAGTTGCATGAGATTGGTGTGTTGTATCTGGCATACATTCTCAAGGAAAGAGGAGAGCAGGTATATTATTTAGGACAGAGCTTACCGAAAGAATATTTAACCGATTTATTAGACAACCAACCAGTCGATCACCTCATTAGTTGTTTTACTACACATCCGGAAGTACCGGAATTAGGCAATTATTTAGACGAGTTAGAAGAGCTTATTATACATAAAGGCATCCAAGTACACCTAACTGGGCACATTTTTTCAGAGTATACGCCTGAGCGTGAATTCACCAACATCAATATTTACGGGACTTTAAAGGAATTAAGCGCGGGTTTGTCTTAAAAATCCATTTTGTTTAATAAATTTCTTAAAAGATTATACAAATTGTTCAAACACTTTGTTTAACTTTACGGAACAAACGTTAAACAACCGTATTATGTCAACTTCTGAATTTGGATTACTCATTGATCGCGAGCATGACTTTCTTAGTCAACTAGCTATGAAGCTTACCAAGCGTCGCGATGATGCCGACGATCTTCTTCAAGATACGTATTACAAAGCCTTAAAGAATAAAGACAAGTTTGCCACCGGTACAAACTTAAAGGGATGGTTATACACTATAATGAAGAACACCTTCATTAATAACTACCGTCGTAAGAAGCAACAAAACACGTTTGTAGACGAAACGGAAGGACAGTTCTTTTTAAATTCTAGAGAGGCGGGTAAAACCACCTTAACAGATGCCAACGTCGACAACCAATACATAATGGATCAAATTGGCACTATAGAAAAGCACTATACTGAAGCGTTTTTCATGCATTACGAGGGCTTTAAATATGAGGAAATTGCTGAGCACTTCAATATTCCCTTAGGCACCGTAAAATCTCGTATCTTTTTGGCCCGTAAAAAGATGATGGAAAAGCTTGCCGACCAACGTCACTGACCTAAAACCGCCTAAATCGTTCTAATGAAATCAGTAATAGTAATAGGTTCTGGCTTTGCCGGGCTTAGTGCAGCAACCTTCCTTGCCAAAGAAGGGTATGATGTAACCATTCTTGAAAAAAATGACCAATTAGGGGGAAGAGCCCGTTGTTGGGAAAAGGATGGCTTTAAATTTGACATGGGTCCCAGCTGGTACTGGATGCCCGATGTTTTCGAAAGGTACTTTGCTTCATTCGGCAAAGAGGTTTCCGACCTTTATAATCTTGTTCGTTTAGACCCTTCATATAGAGTAGTCTATGGCCCCAACGATCAGGAAGATCAGAGTCCAAATATGGAAGAGCTTGAAGCAATGTTCGACAAGCTTGATCCGGGATCAGGAATGCGTTTACGTAAGTTTCTCAAGCAAGCAGAATACAAATATAAAGTAGGTATTCAAGACTTAGTTTTTAAACCTGGTCGTTCACTTACAGAATTCATGGATTTCAGAATTGTTAAAGGTATTTTTCAATTGGATATGCTAAAGGACATTCGTAAACATGTTGCAGAGGTCAGTACGCATCCTAAATTAAAAGCGATCCTTGAGTTTCCTGTATTGTTTCTGGGTGCATTACCGCAAAACACACCGGCACTATATAGTTTGATGAATTATGCCGACATGTCCCTTGGCACTTGGTACCCTATGGGGGGTATGAACAAGATCATTGAAGGCATGGTAAATGTTGCAAAAGAGCAAGGCGTTAAATTCAGAACCGGCACGGAAGTAACTGGTTTTAAGTATGCGAATGACAAAATTATTAGTGTTCTGACTAAAGGCGGAAGTTTTACGGCTGATATCGTAGTAGGAGGAGCTGATTATCATCATATCGATCAAAAAATAAGCAGTCCCGAGTATAGAGAATATACTCCGCAATATTGGGAGAAACGTAAAATGGCACCATCCTCACTTTTATTTTATCTAGGTGTCAAAGGAAGAGTGTCAAATGTGTTGCATCATAATTTGTTCTTCGATTATGAATTAGATCAACATGCTCATGAAATCTACACTGACCCATCGTGGCCGACTAAGCCACTTTTCTACGCGAGCGCTCCCACCAAAACGGATTCTTCTATAGCACCTGATGGATGCGAAAATATGTTCTTGTTAATGCCTACTGCACCAGGATTAGCAGGTGATAGTGAGGAAGTGAGAGAGAAATATTATAATTTAATGATGGATCGTCTTGAAGCGTACACAGGAGAGTCGATCAGAGAAAGAGTCATCGTTAAACGTAGTTTCGCTTACAGTGATTTCAAAAGTGAATACAATAGTTTTAAAGGCAACGCATACGGGTTAGCGAATACGTTAGACCAAACCGCCATCTTTAAGCCAAGGCTAAAAAGCAAGAAAGTAGCAAACCTATATTTCGCTGGCCAATTGACAACACCTGGTCCCGGCGTTCCACCTTCACTTATAAGTGGGGAAGTAGTTTGTGGTGAAATAGTCAAGGATTATTCTTTAAAGAAAGCGGTATGAAGGCACTATTCGACAGCGTAAGTATCAAAGCTAGTAGATTGACCACTAAGTCGTATTCTACCTCCTTTTCGCTGGGTATTCTAGGTTTAGATAAAAAGTACCACGACCCGATCTATGCGATTTATGGATTTGTGCGTTTTGCAGACGAAATCGTTGACTCTTTTGAAGGTTATCCCCAAAAGGAGCTCTTAGAAAGGTTCTGGAAAGACACCCATTTAGCTTTAGACGAAAAAATCAGTTTAAACCCAATCCTAAATAGCTTTCAACAAGTTGTCAATACCTTCGAAATTGATCGTGATTTGATTGAAACCTTCTTAAAGTCGATGGAAATGGACCTTTATAAGAATGATTACGATGAAGCAGGGTATAAAGCATACATATTAGGATCGGCAGAAGTTGTTGGTCTTATGTGTTTGAAAGTATTTGTAGATGGAAGTGAAGAACGCTACCAAATACTAAAAAAGCCTGCGATGCAGTTAGGTAGTGCATTCCAAAAGATTAATTTCCTTCGCGATTTACATTCGGATTATATGAAATTAGGTCGAACCTACTTTCCTGGTGTAGACTTAAACAACTTTAATGAGGCCGTAAAAACGGAAATAGAAGCAGATATCGATATTGATTTTATCGCTGGATATGAAGGAATAAAGCAGTTACCGAAGGGTGCGCGCTTTGGAGTATATATCGCCTATGTTTATTACTACAGCCTCTTCAAAAAGATTAAGAAAACACATTGCGACATCATTTTAAGTCAACGTGTAAGAATCTCAAACAAAAGGAAGTACGGATTATTCTTAAGAAGTTTACTAAGACACACCATTAATTGGATCTAAAATATGGCTGAACAAGTTATCCTGGTCGACGAGCATGACAATGCTCTAGGGCTGATGGAGAAAATGGAAGCGCACCGATTGGCGAAATTGCATCGTGCATTTTCTGTTTTCGCCATGAATGACAAGAATGAAATTTTACTGCAGCGTAGAGCTCTGCATAAATACCACAGCGGAGGGCTATGGACAAACACCTGTTGTTCGCATCCTAGAGACGGTGAAAGTGTAGAAGAGGCTGCCAGAAGAAGGCTAATGGAAGAGATGGGCTTTACATGCGATGTCAAACGCATCTTTAGCTTTATTTACAAGGCTGAACTTGATAATGATTTAACCGAACACGAACTAGATCATGTACTCATCGCACGCTGGAATGATGCCCCTGAAGTTAATCCTGATGAAGTTGAGTCTTTCGACTGGCAATCGGTTGAATGGGTAGCTAATGACATGAAAAATAACCCTGATCGATATACAGAGTGGTTTAAAATCATTTACGATCGATTTTTAAACTATTGGAACAATGAGGATCACGGTCTATAGAAAAGCGCACTTTAATGCTGCACATCGTTTACACGAACCCAATCTCACTGAAAAAGAAAATGAGGAACTCTTTGGTAAATGTAACAATCCTTATTTCCATGGACACAACTACGAATTAATCGTAGGCGTTACTGGTGAGGTGGATCCCAAAACCGGATATCTTATTGATATGAAGGTTCTGGCCGACCTCATTAAAGCAGAAGTTGAAGACTACATGGATCATAAAAATCTTAATGAACAGGTAGCTGAGTTTAAAACGTTAAATCCTACAGCAGAGCACATTGCTTACGTAATCTGGAACAGATTACGGGGGAAATTGAACACATCGTTCGATTTAAAGGTTACTTTATATGAAACCCCCAGAAACTTTGTTGAGTACTGCGGAGAATAAATTTATTATGACAAAGCACGACCAAAAATACACAACGGAAGAACTTGCCGAATTATTCGACAGTCACATGGGTAGTTCTATAGATACACCACTACGGCCAGATGCGTTCAACTTGAGTGATGAAGAAAAGATTTCTCAAATCGCCGAAAAATTCGAAGACATCATGCAGATATTAGGCTTAGACCTAACTGATGATAGCTTACGCGGTACACCATTAAGAGTTGCAAAAATGTATGTTTCTGAAGCATTTGCAGGTCTAAATCCGAGCAATAAGCCTGAGATTAAACTGTTCGATAATAAGTATCAGTATACGGACATGCTTATCGAAAAGAACATCACGGTTCATTCACATTGCGAGCATCATTTTGTTCCCATTTTAGGTAATTGTCATATTGCATATATCCCTAATGGACAGGTGGTTGGTCTATCTAAACTAAATAGAATTGTACGTCACTATTCGAAGCGTCCACAAGTGCAAGAGCGCCTTACCCGTCAAATCGCTGAAGCACTTATGGAAGGATTAGGAACACCTAGCGTTGCCGTTTATCTTGAAGCAGATCACATGTGTGTAAAGACCAGAGGCATTGAGGATGCTGGCAGTTCAACGGTTACCATGGCCTTTCATGGAGCTTTTGAAGATGAACTTCAGCGTCAATACTTTCTAAACGCTGTTCAATAAATGAGTCAAAAAGTTAGCCTTTTTTGGTTTAGACGAGATTTACGGTTAGAAGATAATGCAGGCCTTTTGAAGGCACTCGAAAGTGGTGTGCCAGTGGTACCTATTTTTATTTTTGATCCCAACATTCTGTCTAAACTTGAAGATACACATGATGCGAGAGTATCATTTCTTCATGAACGGCTTCAACATCTAAAGGCGCAATTAGAAGATCTAGGTTCAGACTTATTGGTTTTTTATGATAAGCCACTAAATGTTTTTAAATCGTTGTGTTTGCAGTACGAGGTGACCGGTTTATTCTTTAATCGTGACTATGAGCCCTACGCGAGAGAAAGAGACAAAGCGGTATACGAGTATTTTGAAACGATTAGTGCGTCTTGTATAGGTGCGAAAGACCACGTTCTCTTTGAAAAAAATGAGGTTGTTAAAGCTGATGGGACTCCCTATTTAGTTTACAGTCCATATGCTAAAGCGTGGAAAAAACGCTGTACATCCGATCATTTCAATGCATATCCGACGCAGAACCATTTTAACTCTTTTTTCCAGATGGATACAAAGAGTCGTATGATTACACTCGATGCTATGGGATTTGAATCCACATCTCTAGCCATGCCTTCTGCTCGTATTTCAAAAGATATAATTTCAAATTACGACAGTACAAGAAACTTTCCCGGTCTCAAAAGGGGGACCACCCGATTAGGTATTCATCTAAGGTTTGGGACCATTAGTATACGAGCCCTTGCAAGGGCCAGTGAAGGTAGAAATGAGACCTTTTTGAATGAGCTTATATGGCGAGATTTCTTTCAAATGGCGCTTTACTATTTTCCTGAAAGTCGTTCGAAAGCCATAAAGCCTAAATATGATCTCATCCCATGGTCGAATAATGAAGAACTCTTCGAAGCATGGTGTAAGGGTAAGACGGGCTATCCCATTGTAGATGCCGGAATGCGAGAATTAAATGCCACTGGTTTCATGCATAATCGTGTTCGTATGATTGTAGCTAGTTTTCTAACGAAACACTTATTAATCGATTGGCGTTGGGGAGAAGCTTATTTCGCAGCAAAACTGTTAGATTTTGATTTAGCAAGTAATATCGGTGGATGGCAATGGGCGAGCGGTAGCGGTTTAGATGCAGCGCCTTATTTTCGAGTTTTCAATCCTACTTCACAAATGGAAAAGTTCGATAAAGATCTGTCCTATGTGAATAAATGGGTGCCAGAATTGAATACCCATCTGTATCCTGAGCCTATTGTCGAGCACAAATGGGCAAGAGAACGTTGCCTCGCGACGTACAAAGAAGCATTATCGAATGCTTAAGATTTTTTAGGAGAGTAACCGAAAAGTTCTTTTTCCTTAATTACCCGGTCAACATATTGCGGCAGACAACTTTCCCAACCTTCTTCACCGCATCGTATTTTCCGAAGAACTTCACGAGAGAAAATATTTTTGACATCTTCATCGAATTCTTCAATGTCGATAATACGGTTATGGAAATTTAGATAATCGATAATGGGTCTAAATCTAGGGTGTATTTCTGCGTTTTCTTTTCTCGCAATCTTCGAGTTTTCGTTTTCTTGGAAAGGGTAGACCAGAATCTTTAAATCTTTTGAGAATATTCTACCAAAAGCCTCGAGAATTCCACCTTGAAGATGACGGTAGTATTTTTCATCAAACAACTCACTTAGGTTATTTACCCCCATAACTAATCCTTGACGCTTTTTAGAAAAACGACCAAAGTAATCTACGAGCTTATAGTATTCCTGATAATTCGAGATAAGTACGGTTTGACCAAGACTACAAAGAATCTCAGCACGATCAAGAAAATCTTGTTCGTCCAGTTCGCCATCAGCCAAAAGGTTATTTAAAGTAATTTCCCACAATACAACGGTACGGTCAGGGTTTACTTTCTTATCATTTGCGAAAAGATCGTAGCCCCGTTTAATCATATCCATATTTACGCGAGTAACAGGTCGGAATGAGCCGCGCATTGCGAGTACGTGTTTCTTGTATAGTAATTCCGCTGGCAATAAATTATTTCCTTCAGGACCGAAAATAACAGCATCTGTGTAGCCGTTTTTAATCAACTGCAAAGACATCAGTCTGTTATCGACAGATTTAAAATCAGGACCTGAGAAATTGATTAGGTCAATCTCTATCGCATCCTTATCAATGTTGTCATAAAGAGTAGACAGGAAGAACTTCGGATCTTCATAGTAGTTATAAGCACCGAATATAAGATTCGTACCTAGTCTTCCGACTGTTTCTTGCTGGTGCTTAGCTTCGTTTTCACCGAGTCTAAAGTGAATAATAATTTCGTTTGTTTCTTTTGAAGCTTCAGTCTGGAAACGAATTCCCATCCACCCGTGACCTTTGAAGGTCTTTGCAAAGTTTATAGTCGCTACTGTATTAGCGTAGGCGAAATACATCTTATTCGGGTGTAGATTACGATCTAACCGCTTTTCAATGAGATTATACTCATGTTTTAGCATCTTACGCAATCTACTTTCGGTAACATATCTGTTATCCTCTTCTATACCGTAGATATCATCAGAGAAGGCCTTATCATAGGCGCTCATTGCTTTAGCAATGGTTCCCGATGCTGCACCGGCCCTAAAAAACTCGCGAACGGTCTCTTGACCGGCTCCAATTTCAGCGAACGTGCCGTAAATCTCTGAGTTTAGATTAATTTTAAGTGCCTTTTGGGCAGTGGTTAAGATGACGCGGTCATTCATGCGAATAGCTGATAGGTTAATCACTGAAACAAAAGTAACATTTAGTCTTCATCCTTCGGAATGAAAAGGTGCTAAATAACCTACAAAGAATGAGCCAAAAAGGGGAATTGATATTTTTAGGTTCTGGAACTTCGCAAGGCGTTCCGGTTATAGGCTGTTATTGTAGTGTTTGCGATAGCGCGAATCCTCGTGATAACAGGACTCGAAGCTCCGTTCACATCCACTTTCCCGAACTTTCGCTACAGATTGATACAGGCCCAGATTTTCGCCTTCAAATGCTGCGCGAAAAGCTAACACATATAGATGCTGTCCTTTTCACACACGAGCATCAGGACCATATCGCAGGACTAGATGATGTTCGGCCCATCATATTTCGCGTCAATAAAGAATTGGCACTTTATGGTCAGGAGCGCGTATTGAATAGGGTAAAGAAAGCCTTCCATTATGCCTTTGAAACGCATCCCTATCCAGGCGCACCTCGTTTTGCAACGACAACGATTAAACCGGGTAAGTCCTTTAGTATTAATGGAATTCAAATTACCCCAATTGGTTTGAACCATGGAAACTTACCCATCCTTGGCTACAGAATAGGGGATGTGGCCTATCTAACAGATGTTAACTACATTTCTCATGAAGCTGAGCAGCAGCTTACTGGTTTAAATTATTTGATTTTAGATGCCTTGCATAGAAAGCTACATCATAGTCATTTTAATCTTGACCAAGCCATTACTTGGGCGAAACGAATCAATGCTAAGCATACGTATTTCATCCATATGAGTCACTACATGGGTAAACATGAAGAGGTTGAGCGCGAATTACCAGAAAGGATATACCTGAGCTACGATGGTCTCAGGATACCTGTGAATATCTAATTTCCGAGGTATTTACCATTAACATAAACACCAACAACTCGATGCGTTGTTGTCGTCCCCTTAAAGGGGTTATTGTAAGCCTTTGAGGCAAATCCTGTAAGATCAGATTCATTCTTATCAAGGATGGTAAACTCCGCTATACCGCCTTCTACAATCTTAAGCTCCGGTAATCCTAATAATGCTCTAGGGTTAGACGAACATACTTGCTGAAGAATGGGCCAGTCTAGCTTTTGCATATCTAAAAGATGTACTAACGAACCTTCAAATCCCGCCATGCCAAAAGAAGCATTATCAAATTCACAGGCTTTCTGTTCGATATCTTTGGGTAAGTGATCTACAGCTAAACAGTCTACCGTCCCGTCTTCTATGGCTGACCAAAGAACTTGCTGGTCTTTCTTCGTGCGTAGGGGTGGGGCCACTTTAAAGTTTGTATCGTACGTAGATACGGCAGTTTCATCAAAAAGTAGATGATGAATATTAACACTACAAGTGAGATTTAAACCCTTTGATTTCGCTTGACGTATTGCATCAATACCTTCTGCAGTACTGACGCTTGCGATGTGCATGCTTCCTTGAGTATACTCTAATAGCTTCAAATCGCGATCTATCTGAACAGATTCTGCTAATTCAGGGATGCCTTTAAGCCCAACGTATGTGGACGTAACGCCTTCACTTACTTGACCATTAACCGCAAGATTTGAATCCTCGGGATGGACCATAATGCGACCAAAAGGTTTAGTGTATAGTAGGGCTAATTTTAAGAGATTCGCATTTTGAATGCCGCGTTTGTAGTCGCCGAACAAGACGGTACCGTGCTGAAACATATCAAACATATCACTCATCTCCTGACCACTACTATTTCTGCTTGCAGAACCTACTGGGACTAGATTTACCGATGTGCTTTCGCCTTTACTAAGGACGAATTCAACACCAGTTTTGTTTTCTATTCCTGGAGCACCGTTACTTACAACTCCAACGGCCGTATAACCGCCTGATGCCGCTGCTGCCGCACCAGTATCTAACGTTTCACATTCTTCGTTCCCAGGCTCACCGAGATCACTATGCAATTCAGCGAAACCAGTAGTTAATGTTGCACCTGCTAAATCAATGGTTGGACATGTAACAGACGAGAGATCGCCTATAGCAGTAATCTGAAATCCTTCAACTAAAATATCTACGGTTTGTAAATGGTAAGGACTTTGAAAGTCAACTACGTAGGCATTTTTGAAGAGGAGTTGCATCTCGATTAAATTTTAGCAAAAATAAGGGCAATTAGTGCGCAAAACAATGCAAGTGCCAAAGCTATTTTACTTTCCGACCAAAATTGGACAGATCTACTTGTATCCGTGGGCGTTGTAGACCAGCTGTAATACTGGACTTTAGCTTCGTCTAATGTTATCACGTTAGTATCATATTTATCATCACCATAATTAATTAATTCGGCCTTGTACTTCTGTAATTGTTGACTAGACGCCCATTGTAAAAGGGCTCTATAATACGGATGATCTGAATCTTCAATAGAAAACGACTGCTCATAAATCGTTGGACCATCAACTATCTTCTGCCAACCTGCTAAAACTATTCCTTCTGAAGTACGCAATAAGGGCTGTAAATGAGTCATATTCTCACCGCTCCAACGCTTAGGATTAGGCCAACGGTTTTGATCCGATGCTCCAATAAAATAGTCTTTGTAAAAGTTTTCATCTAACACGGGTAATACTTCTTCCTCTAGTTTTTTCGATTGTACACCTGCCATACGTAGTAGGATGTAATCTTCATTCGTAAGAATAGCAGGTATAAAGGAAAAGCCATTTAATACCACTATTGCTTTTAACGGTAATTGCGTTAAGTCAGTCGCATTGGTGTAAGTCAATTTTCGATCTAGAGGCAACGAGCTGAGATTCGGCGAACCCTTCGCGTTCATTGCGATTATGGGTAACCGGCTAGGACGATAGAGCTTTTGCCGATTATCTTCAAGGATAGAATCCCCGGTATAGGTCAAAAACAGTTCATCTGAAGCAATGGACCACCAAGGAATACTCACAATACTATCGAATTCTTGTACTATCAATTTACTCGAATCACGTAACTCCCAACCGCCATTATGAGGGCCGTTAGTAATGGTAAAGGTCTGCTCTCGTGTATTTTCGCTCACTAGAGCTATAGAACTATTGAACAGCGATTTTCGCTTCGGAAGGTAATAATGAGAAGCGCCCGTTGGAAGACGGGTGAAACCCGCAGAAATGAGGGTCGTCTCCTCAAGATCTTGTAAAGGCGCAGAAGAAGACGGCCAATCTTCAAGAGCTTCCTCTAATTCATCGAATCGAAACGTGCCTAATGAGATACCGCCTCTAACACGCAGCGTATACATTTCTTTTGGTAACCTATCGAGAGCCCCAGGAAGCCAGGACTCCTTTTGAGACCAAAATACTGGAGCATTATCAACGAGGAGCGAAGTGGTTTTGCTTGAAATTCTCGGTTCAGCTAGCGAAAAAAAGAACAACGAGATGACAAGCATTCGAAGTGAAACGAGTAGCCATTCCTTTAACTTATTGCGCCGACGATCTTGAGTTTTGAATTGGTCCAACCACATTAAGGAGGGAATAGCTACGGGCTGAATAGCCCGTCGCCCTAGTAAGTGAATGATGGGTACGACAAGTGCTAAAGCAGTGGCCCACAGCCATTGTGGTGAATCAAATACCATCTTCGGTGAGTTGCTTTAGAAAGGCATGGGTGATCTCAAAGACATATTCAGCTGCTTCACTGGTCTGATAGTTATGAATCACATGGTCTTTGCAAGCACAATTGGTCCATTGCTTCATAGAAGACCCCAAGTTTTGGTGCATCCATTGTGCTTTCTCAACGCTAACTACTCTGTCTCTAACTTCATCGGATTCATTCCACATCATTGTAAGTGAAGGCGCCTTAACTGCCTTAAAGGTTGATTCTATCATAGTTGTTTCTAATAACCATTGCATCTGAATGACGCATTCCCAACAATATGAACGGTGTTTACAATCTTCAACTATTCCATCTTCACGGGGTGGAAGGTCACGAAAATCTTGACTTGAGGTCCATTTCAGTAATTCAAGTCCCCAAGGGTCATTAACCAGTGCTGCAAATGGATCATTCAGCCGTATGTTAGGACTGTAATTCACCAGCGCGTATACTTTATTTGGGAACGTAGCAGCCAATTTCAAGGCCAAAGGAGTACCGGTACTACAAGACATAATGATGACTTTCTTACCCAGTGTAGTTGCCAATGCAAAATCCTTCTTAGCCTTTTCCCAGGCTGCGGTTGCAGTGAAAGTAGCATAACGAACCGAGTCTTCCTCCTCCAATCCGTGACCGGCTATACGAGGGTAATATGCGTTCGCTTGTAATCTATCAGCGATCCAAAATCGAACTGAATCACCTTCGTGTTGGGTCGCGCTAAAACCGTGTAAATACAGCAAGACATATTCCGTTTCCCCGATGCTGTCATACCAGTCCACAGCGCTAATAGCACAAGGTTCTGCTTTTAAATTAGTATCGAAATGCAATAGACTATCGTTAATCGCATCAAACGGGGTGTTTACTCTAGGTAAAGACAAATCGTATGAAGGTGCAACAGTAGTAGGACCTGAATAATAAAATGCCGCTACTAAAAACAGCATACTGAAAAAACTCAATAACGCACGCTTCAAGGCCTTCATTCTATGGCATATTTAAGAGTGAGTGGAAATTTTAAAGGATCTGTATTTAATTCCAAAACGCCTTTAAAGGTGATTACTTCATCAGTAAGATATTCTTGTTGATGTTTTAAATCCAATTCTAAAACGCTTTCCGGACCTGCTGCACCACAAAAGAAACAACTCGAGAAAGGAAAAGCGCTTAGGGCGTACTGCGAGTTAACCGCATCTAATGCTATTATATAACCTGTGATCTTAACTAATTTCCCATCCCATTGCTTTAACTCTTCGGTCCAGACAGGCACTTGTACCCAACTTGCAGTGGTGGGCTCGTAAACCTCCTCAAAGTTCAAGCGCTCGAAGGTATTCCAAGATAGGCGCTCTTGAGCGAAGCCTATTAGACCCAGGCACATGAATAGGAGTAGCGCTAATTTTTTCATCCTGCGAATTCCACGTTTTTAAGGATAAAGAATAATCGGTATGGATCTTTTTTATTGAGAACTAAAAGACCTTTTACTACTACGAATTGGTCGGTAATTAAAGCATCAGGTCGTTCTTTAAAGACCAATTCAACCACTGTATTCGGTGCTGCATTTCCGCAGAAAAAACAACTCGAAAACGCGTATCGGCTCAAAGCATATTGGCTTCCTTCTACATCGACCGGTACGAGATATCCTTGAAGGACTACCTCTTGCAGCTCGTAAGGATCTAAATACGAGGGGAATTGAGGCTCGTAAAGACCATCAGGGGTAGTCGAATAGGGAACAGCAAGAAGTTCCCACGGAACGACTTTCTGAGCCAATACAGGAATCGAGATGATACTAATGAATAATGTGACTAGCAGTTTTTTCACGTCTTATTCATTTTTATGTAGAGCAGGAAAGCGGATAATAATAGCGGAACTAAACCAATAGCCGCTTGTTCTAAATTTAACGGTAAGTCAAAAACATTGAAAAGTTGAATTCCACCCATTAATCCTAAAAGACCAGCGAATAGATACAGACCATAGGTCGCTAAAAAAGCTGTAGTCCTTTTTATTCCTTTTACACGCAGCAGCTGTACCGTTGAATTTTCGGTCATTCCTATGAAGTAGAGAAAGGCAATGAACAGTAATGCGACGAATGAGGAAAGTAGCTTTCCGTAAAATGTTGCCTGATCCAACGTGGGCTGCCATTGTTTTTGCAATTGACCGAAAATAAATACTGGAAATGCGCCTTGTTCATTTGCGCGCTTCGAAATGACACCGGGAAGCATTAATAGACCTGACTTAGATTTTAACTTCATTAATAACGATGTAAAATCTTTATTATCAGCATCATGCATACCTGAATAAGCTGCGTTTGTCACAAAGTATGACTGTTCATCCGCAGTACGATCAGCAGTAAATATACCGGATATCAATAGGTCGTGGTGCGCATGTGCTTCACCTCTCGAATCACTGCCATGGGCGGTGTGAACCGTTGCACCAAGAACATAATTGTGCTGAGCGGCTAGCGCAGCACTTACTACGATTTCATTAGCATTTAAAGGTCTGTTTCCCTGTTCGAAGTGAATACCAAACCAATCGAAATAATTTGCTTCCACGCCGACAACAGGAATACCGCCGATATTATCGCCTAGAGAAATGGGACAAACCTCTTTTACTAGTGGATGCTTACCCCAAAATTCCGCACTCTCATTGGGGAGATTTCCAGTAGGGTTCTCCATACGGAATAACGCGCTGGCTACAATCTGAGTAGGGGCACCTTTGTACCCAATCACAACATCAACAAGCGAAGCACTTTCCTGCCAACGCTGATAGATATAGCGCTGTGCGGCACCAGGTAAATGCAATACGATAGAGGTAAGTAGGGAGAGTAACAACGCAATACCCAAAACGACCCACCGTTTTCGGAACTGTGACCACCAAATTTTGAATATCAAATTCATAAGGCAATAAGGTGGTCCTGTATATCAGCTTGAAGTAATCTGATATCATGGGTTACAATAACCATTTTTTTACGGGGATATTCAATACGAATTTTCTCGAATAGCTGGATCGCTGTAGTCGCCCAATCATCGTCTAGCGCGCTTGTAGGCTCATCGAATAGTATCCATTGAGCATCTTCAGCCAAAACCCAAGCGAGCCAAAACCGCTGTTGTTGACCAATGCTTAGTTCTGCAGGTAGTTTTTCGAAATGATTGCGCAGTCCCAGATTGATTGCTAGGGATTCCCATAATTTACCCACAGTCATTGACAACTGCTCTTTCATAATCATGTAGCTAATCCACTGCTGTTGCTGGGGCATTAAAGCGGTCTTCTGATTATTTACAATAGAACTTAATTCAGAATTGAGTTCACCATGTAGCGCACGCAATAAAGTTGTCTTTCCTACGCCAGAGGGTCCCGTAATGACAGTAATTCCATCGGGAAAATGCAATTCCGGGTAGCTTAGTGTGTAGGATGGGCTGACTTGTATTTCCATAGGAACTAAATCGAAGCTAGTGACAATACCAATGCAACTGCGCTTAGGGTGTAGATTAATTTCCCGATAATACCAAGGGTTATACCCAACGTGGCTAAAAATGCGCTTTGTAAGCTCTTGCCGACGCTATTATTGGAACTGTACTGCCCGATAAAGGCTCCTATAAATGCGCCTACGAACATTCCAGGACCCGTTACAAGTCCGATCAGCAAACCTATAGTAGCTCCTCTAGAAGCGGCCTTTGAGCCACCGCCCCGCTTCGCAATAAAACCGGGTAAAAGATAATCAGCCAAGAAAAATAAGAATCCTACAAATGCCCATGTGTAAAAATAGACTCCTGTATCTGCGGAAATGGAATGAGACTGCGCCAAAAGTATCAAACCGGCTGCGGAGAGTAAGGGACCAGGCAACAGTGGTACTACTGCGCCAACAATACCCGAAATCAATAAAATCCATGCGAGAAAATCCATTGGATAAATATACGAACTGCACTCTAAGGAATAGACAAGGTATACCTAGCTTTACACGGTGCATTACGTAGTTGTAGATATAGAAACCACCGGCGGCAGACCCAATGGAAACGACATTACTGAAATAGGTATTGTACATGTACAACACAACAAGATTACACGAAGTTGGTCCTCATTTGTGAAGCCGGACCGTAGTATTCCGTACAATATACAGATGCTTACTGGCATTACAGACGATATGGTGGCCAACGCTCCAACGTTCGCTTCCTTAGCACCTGAATTACTTAAAGAATTAGAAGGTGAGGTGTTCGTTGCACATTCGGTGAATTTCGATTACAGTTTTATTGAACGCGCATTTAAAGAAGCAGGAATTAATTGGCGAATGCCGAAGTTATGTACGGTGAAATATGCAAAGGCCATGTTTCCTGAGTTTGGTCGGTATTCATTAGCGCATCTCACCCAGGCTTTAGCCGTTGCTAATGATAATCCACATCGCGCGCTAAGTGACGCTCTGTGCGCTGCAGAAGTACTCATACAATGCTGCACCGCTGATTACGATGATAAAAAGTTGAATGATACGAAATTGGGCCTATTAAAGCGCATTCAACTCCCAGACTTGATGCCGGCACATTTCTATGACGAATTGTCAAAGGAGGCTGGCGTATACCAATTCTTGGACGCTTTCGGTATGCCACTATACATCGGTAAAGCAAAGAATATCAAAAGCCGAATTACCCAACACTTCAGTACTGATCAAGGCGCAACTAAGTACCAGCGTTTAATGAAGGAATGCCACAGCATTAGCTACGAGATTTTTCCGAATGAAACTTTAAGTCTCATCTACGAAGACCATTTGATCAGAAAACACTGGCCACCTTTAAATAAAGCGCAGAAGAAGCAGGCGCTAAAGTTCGGCTTGTACAGCTATGAGAATGGGAGAGGAGAGGTGAAATGGGTAGTTCAAAAATCAATTGGGAGTGGAGCGCTACGTAAATTTGGTTCTTATGTAACCGGGCAGCAGTGGTTGGCCGATTACTTACAATTGGCCCGTAAAATGGAATGGACGCAAAAAGAGGCGCTCAATCAATTATTAGAAAGCAATAACCAACGACTCATTCTTGCACTTCCTTCAGATGACCTTGGTGCACTATTTATAGAGCGTGGAAATATAACTGGCATTTACACAGGTGACGACTACCTCACAAACGAAGAGTGGGCGAGAACCAACTTTATACCTGTTAGTCCTTCGCCCACTATTAACGCTATCGGAATGAAACTGCTCGAACAAAATCCCGACCAGGTATTCTTATTGTAAGACTATTCCTTCAAATCTTTAGATTCTTCCTCGACAGTTGACGTATCATCTGTTGAAGCTTCAGGAAGTTCTTCCGCTGCTGCCTGCTCTAATTCCGGAGCCTTTTCTATATTAAATTTTAAAGTCTCACCGCTAAGATGGATGTGAATGGTATCTCCTTCAGTAATCTCCTTAGATATAATCTTCCCTGCCAATGGATCCTCAATCAACTTCTGAAGAGCACGAGCTAAAGGTCGAGCACCAAAGGCTTCGTCGAATCCCTCATCAGCGACAAAATCTTTCGCTTCATCACTCAGGTTGATGTGGTACCCTAAGTCTTGGATGCGTCCGAACAAACTGCGCAATTCAATATCGATAATACTATGAATATCATCTCTCGATAATGAGTTGAACAAGACTACATCGTCAATTCTATTTAAGAATTCTGGTGCAAAGGCCTTCTTAAGAGCCCCTTGAATTACACTGTTTTCAAGGTCCGTTTTACGTTGTTCACGCGCAGAAGTGCCAAATCCAACCCCGGTACCAAAGTCTTTCAACTGACGACTACCTAAATTCGAAGTCATGATGATGATGGTGTTCTTAAAATCAACACGGCGCCCTAGGCTATCAGTAATTTGACCATCGTCCAATGCTTGTAGCAATAGATTGAATACATCTGGATGTGCTTTTTCAATCTCGTCTAAGAGTATTACCGAATAAGGCTTGCGGCGTACTCTTTCAGTTAATTGGCCACCTTCTTCATATCCAACATATCCTGGAGGCGCTCCTATCAACCGGCTGATCGCAAATTTCTCCATGTATTCGCTCATATCGATACGAATCATGTTGTCCTCACTATCAAAAAGTAACTTTGTCAATTCTTTGGCGAGCTGGGTTTTACCCACACCTGTCGGACCTAAAAATATAAATGACCCTATGGGTTTATTGGGATCTTTAAGACCTGCTCTGTTGCGTTGTATGGCACGAACGATTTTCTTTACAGCTTCGTCTTGACCGATCACGTTTGAACGCAATTGATCCTCCATTTGGGAGAGTTTCTCCAGCTCCTGTTGCGCCACACGTTGAACCGGTACACCAGTCATCATTGCCACGACTTCAGCCACTTCTGGCTCATCCACTGTCTTTTTGTTCAACTTAATACTGGCCTCCCAGGCTTCACGCGCACTTTCTAATTGTGCTTCCATCTTCTTTTCATCGTCCCGAAGACGTGCAGCCTCTTCGTAACGCTGGCTTTTAACAACCGCGATTTTTTGTGTCTTTATCGCTTCTAATTTTGCTTCGAGCTGGGTGATGTCATCCGGAACTTCAATATTAGTAATGTGAACACGCGAACCAGCTTCATCCAGCGCATCGATTGCTTTGTCCGGTAAGTGACGATCGCTTATATAACGTTGAGTTAAACGCACGCATGCTTCAATAGCGTCCGGTGTGTAGATGACATTGTGATGCTCTTCATATTTATCCTTGATGTTATTCAAGATTTGAACGGTCTCTTCGGGCGATGTAGGATCCACTGTCACCTTCTGGAATCGACGCTCCAAGGCACCATCCTTTTCAATGAATTGGCGGTATTCATCTAACGTTGTGGCCCCAATACATTGAATCTCGCCGCGAGCTAGAGCAGGCTTGAACATGTTTGAAGCGTCTAAACTTCCAGTTGCTCCTCCAGCGCCCACGATCGTGTGTAGTTCATCAATAAATAAGATGATGTCGTCGTTCTTTTCTAATTCGTTCATTAACGCCTTCATGCGCTCTTCAAACTGACCGCGGTATTTTGTGCCCGCAACTAAACTAGCAAGATCTAAACTCACAACTCGTTTATCGAACAAAACGCGACTCACTTGCTTATCCACGATACGCAAAGCCAATCCTTCAGCGATAGCGCTTTTACCCACGCCAGGCTCACCAATCAATAGCGGGTTGTTCTTCTTGCGTCTGCTCAGAATTTGTGAAACTCGCTCAATCTCTTTCTCACGGCCAACTACAGGATCTAATTTTCCCTGGGCCGCAGATTTCGTTAAGTCCTTGCCGAAATTATCTAGAACTGGCGTTTTACTTTTTTCTTTACCTCTTTCGCGTTGGGATGATTTACGCGCTCCAGCTGCGCGACTAGCATCGTCCATATCATCTTCATCATAACTCATCGAAGGAGAAGGCAGATCTGTATCGTCAGAATCCGCACTGCGATCGGTTTCAACATAGTTGCTCTGGTATTCGCTTTTGACAGCATCGTAACTAGCGCCTAATTGGCCCATAATACCACTTATAGGATCGTTGTCGTTTCGCAATATGCACAACAATAAATGCGGAGTACGTATCACTGGACTTTGAAATAATTTTGCTTCTAAAAATGTGGTTTTTAAAGCTTTCTCTGCTTGACGCGTCAGAGGCAGGTTTTTACCACTTACCTGAGTATTTGTAGCATAAGGCGCGGCTACCTGCTCAATTTTACTACGTACTTGTTTGAGGTCTAAACCCAAATCTTTTAAGATTTGAATGGCCGTTCCATCGCCGTCTCTCAGTATACCGAGCAAAAGATGCTCCGTTCCTATATAATCATGGCCAAGACGCAGTGCCTCTTCCTTACTAAAGGTGATCACATCTCTCACTCTGGGGCTAAAGTTCTCTTCCATAATTGTTGTTTTGTGGTACGTTATTATTAGAACACAATACGTGCCAAAGGGTTCTATTCAAATCTAAATGGTCTTTTCGGCAGTTCACAGGGTACAATTCAAAGGTTTGTTAACATTCGAATGTGGATAAATGCCTCAAGTAAACCGGGAGCCGATGGGACTTTAGGGGCTTCTAAAAGCTATATTTGAAAATTACGAAAAAACCCGGCTTCGGCCGCACTAAATACTGACAATATGGCGCAGGGAGAACGCATTATTCCCGTAAATATTGAGGAGCAAATGAAAAGCTCCTACATCGATTATTCGATGTCGGTCATCGTTTCTCGTGCACTTCCGGACGTGCGTGATGGATTAAAACCCGTTCACCGTCGAGTCCTATACGGAATGCATGACATGGGTGTTACCAGCTCGAAATCCTATAAAAAATCGGCAAGAATCGTAGGGGATGTGCTCGGTAAGTACCATCCACATGGCGATAGCTCCGTATACGACACGATGGTGCGTATGGCACAGGACTGGTCCTTACGTTACACCTTAGTTGATGGCCAAGGTAACTTTGGCTCTGTAGATGGAGATAGCCCAGCAGCAATGCGTTATACGGAGGTCCGTATGCGAAAGATTGCGGAGGAGATGCTTTCTGACATCGACAAAGACACCGTAGATTGGCAGTTAAACTTTGACGATTCGTTGAAGGAGCCTACTGTACTTCCTACGCGTATACCTGGTTTGCTTGTAAATGGAGCTTCCGGAATTGCAGTGGGTATGGCTACTAATATGCCACCGCACAACCTTACTGAGAGTATCAATGCTATCAATGCATTTATTGAAAACGATGCTATAGAGATTGATGAGTTGATGCAGCACATTAGTGCACCAGATTTCCCAACGGGAGGAACCATTTACGGTTATGAAGGTGTAAGAGATGCATTCCACACGGGTAGAGGACGTATCGTTCTTCGTGGAAAAGCTACGATTGAAGAAGTACGTGGCCGTGAATGTATTATCGTAACGGAAATTCCATACCAGGTCAATAAGGCCGAAATGATCAAGAAGACCGCGGAATTGGTCAACGATAAAAAAATCGAAGGAATTTCAGATATCCGAGACGAGAGTGATCGTAAAGGTATGCGCGTAGTTTACGTTTTAAAGCGCGATGCCGTACCAAACGTGGTGCTCAACAAACTTTACAAATACACACAGCTTCAAAGCTCATTCTCCGTAAACAACATTGCATTGGTCAATGGTCGTCCGGAAATGTTGAATCTGAGAGATATGGTGAAACACTTTGTGGCCCACCGTCACGAGGTAGTTGTTCGCCGCACAGAATACGAACTTCGTCAAGCAGAGAAACGTGCGCACGTTCTTGAAGGCTTACTCATCGCAATCGACAACCTCGATGCTGTTATCAAACTCATTCGTGCATCTGCGACAGTAGATGAAGCTAAATCTGGCCTGATGACTGAATTCAAACTTTCAGATGTCCAGGCGAAAGCTATTCTAGAAATGCGTCTTCAGAAACTGACCGGTCTAGAACGTGATAAGATCAAGGCAGAGTATGAAGAACTGATGAAGACTATCGAATACTTAAAAAGTATTTTAGGCGACAAAGTTCTGAGAATGGAAATCATTAAGGACGAACTTCTCGAGATTAAAGAGAAGTACGGTGATGAGCGCAGAACCGCGATTGAATTTGCAGGTGGCGATGTAAGTATTGAAGACATGATCCCAGATTCTGAAGTGGTCATTACTATTTCGCATGCGGGTTACATTAAGCGCACACCACTTACTGAATACAAAAAACAGAACAGAGGTGGAGTGGGTGCGAAAGCAGCTAGTACACGAGATAAGGACTTTATCGAGCACGTATACGTAGCAACGAACCATCAATACATGCTCTTCTTTACCGAACTAGGAAGGTGTTTCTGGATGCGGGTATACGAAATTCCTGAAGGAAGCCGTCAAAGCAAGGGTAGAGCTATTCAGAATTTGATTAATCTACCACAGGACGATAAAGTATTGGCCTTCATTAATGTGCTCAACCTCAAGGATGAAGACTACATCAACAACCACCATATTGTGATGTGTACCAAGAAGGGTGTCATAAAGAAAACATCTTTAGAGGCGTATAGCCGTCCTCGTGTTAATGGTATTAATGCCATTACCATACGCGAAGGGGATACCCTGCTTGAAGCCAAACTCACAAATGGCGAGCAAGACATCATGCTTGCCGTACGTAGCGGTAAAGCCATTCGATTCCCTGAGACAAAGGTTCGCTCTATGGGCCGCAGTGCTTCTGGTGTAAGAGCTATTACAGTAGATCATGAAAACGACGAAGTCGTTGGGATGATTGTAGTGAAAGAAGGAGACGGATTCGACGTAATGGTCGTGAGTGAAGCCGGCTACGGTAAACGTTCTTCTCTCGAGGATTACCGGATTACTAACCGCGGCGGTAAAGGTGTCAAAACCATCACTGTTACAGAAAAAACTGGCGAATTGGTTTCGCTTAAAGCGGTCACAGACGAAGATGATTTGATGATCATTACTAAGAAAGGTACTATGATCCGTATGGGTGTAAATACTTTAAGAGTAATGGGTCGTGCCACACAGGGTGTTCGATTAATCAACCTTCGTAAAGGAGACGAAATTGCTTCGATTGCGAAAGTTCCAGCGTCTGAGGAAGAAGAAGAACTGCTCGATGCGGAAGGAAATGTAATTGTAGCTCCAGAAGGAGAGGAGGGTGCAACGGCACCGGAAGCTCCTACAGAGAGCGAAGATTAATATCAGTATTTTGAACAATGGCGCGGTGTTTGTTCTTTTAGAGACACTTACATTTGTGACCTTATTTAAAAATTGAAACTAAAGACAATGAAAAAAGTACTCGTCGCCTTATCGATGGCCCTAACATTAGGACTTTCTGCTCAAGAAGCTCCTAAAGTCACCAGTGCAATCATCGCATTAAGAGGCAATGAATTGGTAGAAGCTAAAGGCTTTATCGATGAAGCAACAGACATCATCGCTGGTAAAAACCAAGCTGAGGTTAAAGAAAAGATCTTATCGAAGTTTTACTACAACAAATCTTTAATTTACTCTAAGATTGCTGCTTCTCCGGATGCTGCTATTAAAGCACTCGACGAGAATGCAAATGATGTAGCTGCGCAAAGTATTTTGGATTTAATCAAATTTGAATCTGTAGCCAAAAAGCAGCCTTACACTGATGATGCGATTCAAAACATTCCAAACATTGCTTACAATTACCTTATTGAGGCAAGCACTGCCTATGATGCAGGAGATTATGAAGGCGCATACTATGGTTACATGAGTGCTTTTGAGCTGAAGAAAAATGAGCTTCTTGGTGAGTTTTCTAGCCTCGATACAGGATTGTTATTTAATGCCGGTATCATCGCTGGGCAATCGGGCAACTTAGAAGCCAGTGTAGATGCGTTTCGCAGCTGTTTAGACTTAGGATATAAGGGTATTACCTATAGTGCTACTTACGCAGCAAGCGGTGCGCCTCAGCAATATCCAACTAAGACAGCAATGGAGAAGGACTTAGAGCTTGGTTTAGCTACGGATCCTGTAGTAGGTGATGATGTTCGTCCTAGTGTGTATATCAGCTTAATCAATGCTTACAAGAAGTTAGAAGATGAAGCGAAGTATAGCGAAACCTTGAGCGAAGCAAGAGCATATTATCCTGAGAACAAGGATCTACTTGACATCCAGTTGCAATCTTTCCTCGACAACAAAGACTATGACGGTGCATTAGCCAACCTTGATGAAGCCATTGAAAAGAATCCTACTAAAGGAATTTACCACTTTGTGAAAGGTAATATCCTACAAACTGAGTTGAAAGATTTAGATGCAGCACTCACTGAATACAAACGTGCAGTTGAATTGGATTCGACGTTGAGTGATGCGATGTACATGTGTGGCTTAGTGTACATCGATCGTGCGAATGAAATCACTGAACAGATGAATAAACTAGGTTTAAATGAAACGCGTAAGTACAATGCGTTAAAGGATAAACAGAAAAGTGTATTCGAAGAAAGTCTTCAGTATTTCGAAAAGTCGTATGAAATGAATCCAAGCGATATGGATATTGTTCGCGCACTAATGGAGGTTTACCGAAAGGTCGGTGATTACCAGAAGTCTATGGACATGAAAGCAGTCATAGAGTCTGCTGGGGAATAACACGAACTTATAGATATAAGAGGACCTCAGTATAGGCTACTGGGGTTTTCTTTTACCTTTTACATATTTAGGTTATAATATATATTATGTTAAATAATGTTTTTGTAAACTAAGAGTATCTACCCCGTTGTAGGTTTTGAGCCGCGTTTCATTGTGTCCTTAGTCTTACTGTAATTATCATTAGATCGGGCCATCTGATCTTCGTAACGCGGATCCGGAATAACCGCGAGCTTATACAAAGCCGAAGCCTCGATGCTGTAAAAGCCAAATTCTTCAACCACACGGCCCTGAATCTTGTAGAGTCCTTTACCGCGGAATGGAAATTGAGCAGCAATGTTTGGAAAATGTACGCTATCAAGAAAATCACCATTCTGATCTACAAATGTGGCGAAATTCATACGGTCTCCTTTTTGCGTCTTTGTATCCTTGACCGTAACCAGGTATCCATAGCCAATCACAAAATGTCCTAGCTTCTCTGGCATCTCTACGGCTGTAGTTCCCTGATCCATAGGTTCATCTGCTAATAAAAACGGATCGGCTAATGGGAATCCTAGTAATTCTATTTCATCGAAAGCCCGCTCTAATGGCGATTGCTCTAAGAGCGGAACCTTATAGTCGTGCGAACTGACCGTTCCTTTAAACAGACTAGGTGCTGCAGCGGGCACAGCAGACTGTTTATGTCCCTTTAACATGTGGTGCGCTTCCCACAATAACGTTTGTTTGGAAATATCTGTAAACCTAAAGGCGCCTATTCTGATCAGCAGTGATAATTGTTCAATACCAATAGGAACACGGTCTATAAAGTCTGTAAGATTACTAAAGGGGCCTCCCTCCTGTCTTTCCCGACCAATAGTCACTCCTACGGTCTCATCTAAACCGTGCAGCAAAACAAAACCTAAATAGATTATTGTTCCGCGAATGACTGTGGGGTAATCGCCCTGCTGTACACATGGAGCTTCCACTATTCCGCCAAGTTTCCTGGCCTCGTGTACATAAAACTCCGTACTGTAAAAGCCGCCGAAGTTATTGATGAC